>Ga0181582_10000880_pt1 | contig 22498 bp, 14 predicted proteins | sample 071ome_32_FD_132438 | JGI IMG/M metagenome (GOLD analysis project Ga0181582, IMG submission 132438) | Coastal salt marsh microbial communities from the Groves Creek Marsh, Skidaway Island, Georgia - 071405AT metaG (megahit assembly) | ecosystem: Environmental > Aquatic > Marine > Intertidal...
CGTGGCCGTGATAGTATTAACCTTGAAAATTAAGTCAATCTAGTCGATATCCTAGTCAATCTTGACGCTCCCGTAGATTTTCCTGACAAACCGGTCGGTGGCGTAGAAACCGATCGACCCGCACATGAGGAACATCGCCACGCTCATGAGGAACATGTATCCCACGTACAGCAACGCCGGTACGATGCTTGTGATATCCATGCGTGTGACGAAGAAGTATATCGAGTAGCCGAACACGTACAGCGCGCAGCTACCGCCCGCCACGAAACTCCGCCACCAGATGTGGTAGTTCTCGGCGCACAGTTGGAAGTACTGGCGAACGAGCGAACGAGCAAAGCGCGTAGCACGAGTGAGACATTCAGGGCGTCGGGGCGTGCGAAGATCGAGCGCACGTCAACACGCACAACCAGCACGATTGCCAGCTCCGCGCATGTCACCGCCATGATCGTATACGAAATCGTCAGGATGCCAAACAGGTAGTACACCTGCTGCTGCCAGAGCGAGCTAAGGATGAAGAACAGCTCCATGAAGACCGCGCCAAACGGCAGCACGCCGCCCATCACCACCGTCGTCAGCCAGCCGTTCCACCACGCCGTTTCCGGCACCTGCCGCGGGATCTTATTCGTCCGAACCGGATCCTCCGGAGCCTCCTTGCGATACCCGACGAAGCTCCCGACAAACGTCAACGGCACGCTCACCCCAAACCACAGAAACATCAACGCGAACAGGCTCCAAAACGGGACCGCGCCGCTGGACCGCTGCCCCCACACCAAGAAGTTCAACAGCAGAAACACTGTCGACACCAGCACCGGAAACGCCAACGCCGCCCTGGTCGTCGTCCGCTTCCACTGCATCATCTTGAACGACTTGTACGCTCGCGCTGACGCGTACCCGTTGAACACCCCGCTGAACACGAACAAGAAGATCCCCGCAGTCCCCAGGCTCCCGCGGTTCGCCGGACTCAGCACGCCCATCACGCTCAGCACCATACTCCCCACCACCATACTCAACACTTGCGTGCCCGTGCCCACACACACCGCCAACCAGCCCGCAAACTTTGGCGGACGAAAGACGTCACCGTGCACGAGCTTCCAGCCAGTCTCCTCCGCCGCCTCCTCCGCCGTCTCCAGATCGTTATACGCAGAGATGTCCCTACGAAGCGTCCGAAGCATGATCATCGCCACCATCCCCGTCAAAAACAGCAGCACCATCAACGAGTTGACGATGCTGAACCAATGCACGTCTTTCGACGTCGGCATCGTCAGGTAGCTCTCCCACCGTGTCGACCATGTGATGTCGCTCTTCACGTACACGATATCGTACGTGAAGGTCATTGCCTCGCCCTTCGTAATACGCTGGAGCCTGTTCCCCTCGAGCGCGTCGGCCCGCAGTCCCGTCTTTGGATCGCACGCCCCGTCCATCGACGAGTCCACGGAATACGGCTCCACCTCAAACCCAACGACCCGCTGCGTCGTCTCGTCGGCGTGATACAGCACTTTGAACACAAAGTGGTTAAAGACGACGACGCCACCGTCGTCGTCCACCACGTGCCCGACGGGAAACCCGCGTTCGTAAAACCGAACCACCCGCTCGGTCTTCTTCCCCGTCTCGGCATCCTTCACCTTGACCTTCTTCACCCGCACCTGACCCACCGGCAAGTTATCCAGGATCATATTCACGCGATACTGGTCTCTCACCCGCTGCTTCCACAGCTTCACGTCCGCCTCGGACAACCCAGGCGACCGACACGCCGCCGTACAGTGGCTGTCCTTCCGGAACTTGCCTTCAAACACGCTGTTCTCGATCCGGTCTCCCCGCAATACCTCCCCCAAGTTTTCATGAAAAGACACCACCCCGCCCTTTGGCTTGCAAAACGGGTACAACGAGTAGAAATCAAAGGGAAGATTCTTCGGTGACGACAACTTGTTCACCTTGATCTTGACCGGATCGCCGGATTCAAAGTCCTGCGGGGCCACCCCTGGAAGCTGCAAGAAGACGTTGCAGAAGCACACGGCGTGAGTACGAGTATGCAGACGTCTCGGCGACGCAACGGAACAGCTCGACAGGCACGCCACGTACGTAGAACCCATACGCGCTGCTGGGCAGCTGAACGACCAAAAAGAGCACGGACAGCCAAAGCCCAGCAGCAAAGGCACGGAAACGACGAGCCAGACAGACGACTGCCATGACGAAGAGACCCGGTCCTTCGGACGAGGACTAACGAACGGCGAGGATCGAGGAGGATCTGCTCCGACAACGCGACCACAGCCACACCCCACACACGCTCGCCTTCAGTACAACGAGATGACCGGTTCGTTGACACACAGCGCGGCCCGGAGGACGAGAGAGCAGGGTGAGTGAGTCAAAAAATGGGCCAAGCTTGGCCCATTTTGGCTTAAGGCACCTCAACACACTCCGCCTCAAAACAAAACAGCCAAACCTCGCGGGTTCGTATCGTTCCTATCGTTCGTATCGTTCATCTTGTCGCTACCGCTGTGCGGATCCGGTCGTTCAGTCCGTCTCGTAGACGCCGCGCAGTCGAATTGAATTGCGAAATTCGAATTCGGCATGACGTCTCGCAACGATAGCCGTCTGGAATTTGTCTTGGGGGTGCTGGTCGGACAGGAGGTGAATGTGACGGTACGTGGTGGCTGCGGCTGTGGCTGTGGTTGCGTGGCGGGCTCTGGGCGGATTCCGGCCTTTGGCACTGGATTCCGGTCGGCAGGGTCGGGATCGGAGGTGGATGCGTCCGGTGGGCGCCGGGACGGGGCGGGGGACCTTGGTGATTTGTCGGCCGGGTGGCCGTGGTTTCTCGCGCGGGCTGTGTCGCCTGGGGGCGAATCCTCCTCGAGGAATTTCGCTTACTGCCCCTCCCCGGAAAAATGGCTCGCTCGCTCGCTCACCCCCTTTCGCGTCTCGTCACGAATGCAGGTGAAGGACGGCGCGCAGTATATGGGCGTGCTCTCTGAAATTTCGTCTTCGGGGGAGCTGACGCTGCGGGTGGCGCGGCTGACGTACGACGGGACTGCGGCGGTCAAGTACGCCAAGCCGCAGGACGTGAAGACGGTCGGGATGTCGGAGTGGGTGGCGTTGGATGCGACTGAGGTGAAGATTGGGGCCGCGGATCTGGGGCCAGTGGGGGCGATGGACGACGCGGGGGGGTTCGGGACGGATGCTGCGATTTCTCGGGGTCGGGGGGGGCAGGAGGGTCGGGCGTTGGAGAAGTGGGAGGTGGAGGCGGGGGCGGGGGTGGACACTGGTGGACTGGAGGACATGGATGCGAATCATCGCGGTTGGGATCAGTTTGCGCTGAACGAGGCGAGGTTTGGGGTGAGGACGGACTACAAGGAGGAGCTGTACACGACAGAGCTGGATTACAGCAAGAGCCGGATCAGTGCGGCTGAGGCCAATAGGATTGCGAGAGAGATTGAGACGAAGAGTGCGGGGACGACGAATATTCATATGCTGGAGGAGAGGGGGATGGAGGTCGACGTGGACGAGGAGGCGCTGTACGGGGCGGTGATCGGGACGGGTGCGGTGCGCGCCAACGCGAACGCCAACGCCAACGCGAACGTCAGAAACGTCGTGCCCAAGCCGTTGGCGTCGTCGTCGATGGCGGCACCGGGCGCCAAGTGGGCTGATAAAGTCAAGGCGGGCGTGGGTGCGGCCGGGGGCGGGGCGCCAGCGGGGCAGGTGCGGTCGCATGCGATTTCGATTGATGCGAGGCGGGAGACGAACAAGTTGCGGGCCCAGATGAGCGGGAGCCGGACAGGGTCGCCGTACGGGACGCCGAATTTCAACCAGAGTCCGCTGGTCGGAGACGCCAAGCTGCTGGCAGCGCTGAATCTGGATCCCGGGGCCGGCAGCTCGAAGATCACGGACGAGACGCGGGACCAGTTCGAAGCCTTCAAGAAACACCAGGCGGAGAAGGCGGGGAAGAAGGAGGACGAGGAGAGTGCGGCGACCAAGCCCGGGGAGAAAAAGGTGGGATTGAACCCGAATGCCAAGTCGTTCTCGTTCAACGTGTCGGCCAGGGAGTTTTCTCCGGCGCCAAAAGGGCCTCCCGCCCAGCCTCCACCGCCGCCGCCGCCCGGCGAGATGCCCATCGGGCAGTTCTACAACGGGCCGGGACAGCCCGGGCCGTACGCGCCGCATTACGCAGTGCCGGTGCAGGGAGGGCCGTACGGCATGCACCCGGCGCAGGGTGGGTATCCCGGACGTGGAATGAACCCGATGATGTACGCGCCAGCTGGGCACCTGTACGCGCCCGTCATACTCACGCACTCGGGACCGGGGCGGGGGGGATACGGCGGAACTCAAAACCACCGCGGCGGCGGTGGAGGCGGCGGGGGCGGCGGGGGCGGCGGCAGTCACTCTGGAAGCCACGGGACGCCGAGCCCGACGAAGAGCGGGGGTGATACAGCAGCAGCACCGACACGGTAATCGGACGACCCAGGTAAAAAAACGTTTTCTCCCTTCTCCCTGCTGCTGCCCTCCCCTTCCTGCGGACATCAACGCAACCATGATCCTGAGACGCTCGCGGACGTCCGCGGACGTCCAAATTACGAACGGCGCGGCGAATGGGTCGGTGCAGAACGGGGCCACTCGCCATGACGAGGACGGCTCCGAGCGGCCTGACAGGCCGCGGAGGGTCGCCGAAGGCGTTCCTGGTACGTCTTGTCGTGTAGTTAACGGGCGATGAACGGCGACACGACCGCGCGACGACGGCACCGAACCTCGATTTCCTCCAACCACCGAACGGCTCACTCTACGCACGCCTCGACACGCCCGCTCGCGCAGACTACCGTAACGCGGCGCCAATCCAGGCCAAGTACATCAAGCGGGGCTATCATCTCTTCATGACACATGCGTTGACGTTGACGCTCGCTCCGTTCGCGGTGATGGGCGTGCTCGAGCTCGTTTCAATGTACCACGCGGGCGACCTGCTTCGGCTGTGGCGGTCGGTGAGACAGACGGAGGTGACGATCAGCCTGTTCGTGTTCATGACGAGCTGTCTGATGTTGGTGGGTATCTTGGCGACGTACTTTGCCAAGCGGGTGCCGCCGGTGTACCTTTTGGGGTATCACTGCTACAAGGGCAGGCCGCACCTGAAGCTCAGCCAGGAGCTCTTCATGAAGAGAACAAAGGCGATGCTCAAGGAGGGCGTTTTCACGAAGGAGTCCGTCGAATTCCAAGAGAAGGTGCTCAAGCGGGGCGGGCTGGGGGACGAGACCTACGTGCCAGAGGGCCTCGCGCAAGATCCCGTGGACACGTCGATGGAGGCCGCGAGGGAGGAGGCTCGGGAAGTGTTGTTCAGTTGCGTCGACGAGGCGCTGCGGAAGACAAACACCAAGCCGCAGAAGGTGGACATCCTGGTGGTCAACTGCTCGCTGTTCAACCCGACGCCTTCGCTGTCGGCGATGATCGTCAACCGGTTCAAGATGCGGACGAACACCATCACGTACAATCTTGCTGGCATGGGATGCTCGGCTGGTGTGATTTCTATCGGGCTCGCGCAGCAGCTGCTGCATTTGCATCCCAACTCGACGGCGCTGGTGGTGTCGACGGAGAACATCACGCAGAACTGGTACTTTGGCAACGAGAAGTCCATGATGATCCCCAACTGTTTGTTCCGGGTGGGCGGCGCGGCCATGGTGCTCTCCAACAGGCGGCTCGACCGGATCAGGGCCAAGTACCAGCTCATGCACGTCGTCCGGACGCACATGGGCCAGGACGACGCCCACTACCAGTGCGTCTATCAGCAGCAGGACCACGACCACAACACGGGGGTCTATCTGTCGAAAAACCTGATGAAAATTGCTGGCCATGCGCTCAAAGCCAACATCACGACGTTGGGGCCCCTCGTGCTGCCGCTCTCGGAGCAGATTTTGTTCTTCGCCAACTTGGTCGCGAGGAAGGTTTTCAAGTCCCAGGCAAAGCCGTACATTCCGGACTTCAAGCTCGCGTTCGAGCATTTCTGCATTCACACGGGAGGTCGAGGTGTCATCGATGCGATCGAGAAGCAGCTAGAGCTCACGACCGACATGGTCCGCCCGTCGAGGGAGACGCTGCTGCGGTACGGCAACGTCTCGAGCAGTTCCATCTGGTACGTGCTGTCGAACATTGAGACAAAGACTGGAATCAAACGCGGTGAGCGGGTATGGCAGATTGCGTTCGGGAGCGGGTTCAAGTGCAACTCTGCCGTGTGGAAGTGCGTCAACGAACGCCTCTGCAACGAGCGCCACCCGTGCTGGTTGGAGGCGTCGGGCGAGGAGACTGCTTGCGAGGATTGATGCTTATGCTTAAATCATGCTGAAAGAATGATGCCGAGTCTTGGAGTCGTTCAAATTCATCCAACTGTGTCTGAGAGGCGCCGACAAACTTGACATTAGGCGATGAGCCCGAGCGTGCCGTCCCGCATCTCGGACAGTTCGTCGCTATAGATGTCAAACTTGCCGAAGTATACGTTGTTGATCGTCCACCCGCCGCTCTGGTCCTGGAGCTGCACCCAGATGGGCCCGTCCAGGTTCAAGTTGCCTTCCCGCAGGAGCTCACGGTAGAAGTCGATGCGCTTGGACTGCCAGTTGGCCAAATCTTTGATCGTCTTCGCCCTGATCGATAGGAACATGTCGAGCCACCTGACCTCGTCGGCACCCTGCATCGGGGATCCCCCCATCGCGGCGTTGGCCTTGTCCACGATGTGATCGATGGAGAACGGGTCACCGCGTCCTTCACCGTGGTTGATCATGGCGTCGTACATCTCCCCCTTTGAGATCGGAAGTCGCAGACCGAGCCTTTGAGACCATGCCTTGGACGGCCCGTAGTACTCCGACATCTGGATGGCCTCCTGCGCGGCGATAAAGTCGGGGTCTGCGCCGAGTTCGGCCACTCGGTTGCAGAACCCTTCGAGACCCGCTGTCCCGTCGGATCCCTTGGCTTTGTTGTTGAGCTTGTCGAGGTATAATGCCATCTCGGTGTCGCCTGGCTGCCTCGCCAGGTACTCGCTGAGCACCTTTCTCGAGTCCGAGTACTTGGTGGTGAACCCGCAGAACCCAAACGTGTACCCCCGCCCGTCGCCGATGTCCTTGCAGAATCCGTACTGGTAGTCGAGCTTTGAGTTCTCGAAAATGGACGTCAGCTGCCTCGCCCTCCTGTATTGGTCGGGCGTGAGCTCCTCCCACACGTACGGCCCAGTGGGCGTCGGCGTCTCGGGGAGCGGCATATCGCTCCACCAGTCGTCCGCAGGGGGCGCTGGAACATCGTCGGGGTTGGTATCCGACGGCGGCAAATCCGGCATCGGAGGCGGCGGACTCGACACGGGCGGCGGGGGCGGCAAGATGAACTCCTTCTTCACCTGATCGGCCAGGAATCCCTTCATCATAATGTACTCGACCTTGCCGTCGCTGCGAGTCAGCGGCACGTCTCTCTTATCGGTGTACGCCCCCTCCTGGAGGACGTACACACTGCGGGTGGACCTCGTGCTGAACAGCATCCGCTCCTCCCCGCCGAACTTCTCGCCGTTGATCCACACCTGGACCTCGCCGTCGCTCTTTTTCTTCCTATTCACCTTGACGAACATGATGACGTCGTACCAGGTATTTTTCTGGAATTGCAACGACCCCGTGCGCGGGACGTTCCGGCGGGCCTGGGGAATCTTGGAGCGGAGCTCGGCGGCTCCGTTGGGGCCCCAGCCCAGCTGGAATGACCAGCAGTTCTTGCTGCGGTGGTTCGGGGTACACCACCACCTACCTCCAAGAATACCCGGCAGCTGACCGCCACTGCGCCACTCGAAATTGTCGCTGAACATGAACTTGTACTGCAACCGCACCGATCCCGTCCACCGCTCGTTCAGCTTGAGCCTGTCGGTCTTCCCATTGATGGTCGGGAAACCCGGCGAGTTGTCAAAGTAGATGAGATCCTTCGGGTCTGGGCTGATAGCAATGGGCTTCCTGGCGCGGAGCTGGAACGGCTTGCCGGCGTTGGCGTCCACCTTGGCCGTGGCCTCGACCAGGTCGCCCGACCCGTCTTCCGAGGCGATGACCCCCCGTGATCCGCTCCCCATATCCATCGCCGCGTCAAAGAATTGGCCGGCGTCGGTCGCGAGGGCGACGGCCCGCAAGCCCAACAGGACCAACGCAAGGAGCTTGTGCTGTGAATGCAAAGGGCGGAGGAGGGCAGTGAGCGCGGGTGGTTGAGTGAGTGAGTGAGTGAGTGAGTGAGCATCCGGGGCGTCATGGGCCGTCCCATGCGTCTCAAATAGCAAATACAGAAACAGCGTGACACATCAGACGTACCATATCGGCGCGCTCGCTCGCTTTTCAGATTTCAGATTCGAATCAAAAAGTCAACTCGCGGCGGAGCGGACGTCTATCCGGCTCGATCGTCCGATGATGCTCGTCGGTTTGGCAAATTTGGAGTCTTGGCGAAGAATACTGTGTTTAGAGACAGCGAGTCGTCGCCATTTTCCAGTTGACTATTCCCAGCATGGGTGCTTCACTTACCGAAGCAGCTGCTTAAGACCCCTCTTAACTGCTTGACCCCTTTTACAGGCAACCATTCAACGATCAACCGGTCATCGTACTCAGCAGTCCCAAGAAGTCTTCATTCATCGTCCCGACCGCGAAAATCTCGTTCGCGTCCACTCGCGTGCCGACAATACGCACGCGTACCTCCGACCCCGGCACGATCCTCTCTCCTTCTGCCGTCACGTACGCCGGCTCGTTCGACGTATCGAACTCGAACTCTTCCGGAATCAGATGGTTCGATACGAACAGCTGCAGCGGCCCAGCCGTCGCGAAGAAGCCCATCTTGTTAATCGAATTGACCGTTGCGTCGAGGACCTCGCCCTTGTGCGGCATGAACGCGATGCACTGGTACTCGACGTTGAACCGCGCGTTGCCGATACCTTCCCGGATCATACCCTGGCCAATGCTATACAGGTCCGTCACGGCCAGGACAAAGCCCGTCTTCCCGGTGCAGTACCCCTCCACCTCTTGCCGCAATCGCTCGTATATTTCCTCCCTGAGCTTGGGACCCAGGAACCGAGGCGGTATCTCGAGCTCCTTGGTCAGGTCTATTTGGTAGAACATGGTGTGTGTGTAGAGGAGGCGCGAAGAGAGAGACTGGGCTGATTTTGTCCGATTCGTCCGGCTTTGCCGCTGTTTTGGGCCTCAGGCGCCGTCTCTGCGAGGCTACCGGCAGCTCCCCGGTACGGTGGGTGCTACCGTTGGGTCAGTCGGTGTGTATATGTCGGGGGAGGTGCGCAGCTCTTCTTTTTCAAATAAGGTGCGCATTCAAGTGAATTTCCGATGCGCATGAATGCCTCCTGATCAGGTAATTCTGCACCATGCGGTGACCCGAGCGGCGTATCAGGAGCTCCAGCATGGATCGGGCTCGCGTCTTCGCGAGGGGGCTGGCGAGCGCGCTCGGAATGACCCAACCCAAGACCAAGAACGCGAACAAGCAGACCAAGCAGCAGAAGAACAAGCCTCGCGATAGGGACATTCCGCTGCCCCACGAGAACCCTTCGTTCCTGAGACAGCTCCGGGGAAGAGGCAGCGGGAGCGCAAAGACGCCAGAGCTGCAAGCGCTGCGAGAATACACGCTCTCGAACCTCGACGACGAAGCGTTCGACGCCGTGAAGCTCTCCACGCTGTATGCTCAAGCTGGCATGCTCAAGTACGCGTCGACAACGCTGGATCGGTCGTACAAGGACGGCCGGTCTCCCCCACCGACGGGGTCAGACTGGATGGAGCTCTTCGAGGCCGGGAGGCGGAAGCGTGATCCCGCGTTTGTCGCAGACATGATGGCAACGATGCGTCGGCGGACGGGGTGGAAACCCTCCAAGAAGATGTCCATGGTGCTCCTTAACGCCTACGCGGAGAGTGCCCTCGCGGAGGATGCCATGGAGGTCTACAGGGAGATGGCGAAACGGGAAGGGGGGCCGGACCCCTCGATGAAGATGGCGCTCCTCAAGGCGACGATCCGGCAGCGGGAGGCGCCAAAGGCGTTTGTCGATGAGGTCGTGGAACTTCTCAAGAGCGATCTGGAGGGCGAAAAGTCGCTACCAAGAAGGGTTGAGTCGATGATTCTCATGGCGTATGCTGCGCGGGAGCACGACAACACGGTGGCCAGATGCATGGAGCTCTTGGAGGGATTGCGCCCCCTACGTGCGCGTGATCTCCTCGCCATGTTGCGGGCGTGCAGGCAGGCGAAAGATGTGGCGCAGGGAGACCGCGTGCTGGGTATGATCGAGGCGATCGAGGGGTCCAAGGGCGACGACGTCTCGCTCGGCACGGAAGTCATCCGGTTTCAGTTCGTGGCTGGAAGAGTCCAGGAGGCCGTGAAGACATTCAACTCCATCCCATGGCACGCGCGAGACCTCGCACTCGTCAACGTCGTGCTCGATGCCCTGGTTGCCAACGACCCCGAGCTCGGCCGGCAGGTCTTCGTCGAGGCCTGGCAGCGAGGATTCTGGGGCCTGCGACAGCGTAAAATGTCTCGCAACGGTGCCATTGCGCACGTCGACCTTCATCGTATGGGAATCGCGGCGGCGGAGCTCGCGATCGATCAACACCTCGAGGAGTTGCGGGCGCAGGACGGCCCTGTCAAGGTCGTCCGGCTGCTCGTCGGGAAGTCTGGCGCGAGGAACAACCCGAACAAGCTGCGTCTCGCTGACCACGTCCGCCGCGTGTTGTACGAACGGGGCATCGCGTTCAAGGAGGAGGAATCAAGCGTGTTTACCTTCAGCCTGTGACACATGTCAACTTGTCCATTTTTTGCTGCGAGTGCTCGTTCCCGTTGAAAAATAACGGCGGCATGCGTGCCGCATGTACATAGGGTGGCGTTTATAGCATAGGGTGGCAGGGAGCGCGGGAAACGGACGAACAAGCCGACATGACGGGCGAGGTGGCCTCCCGCGCCTGGTCGGCCACCGTTGCCTTCTTCGTGTCGATATTGTCGTCCGCGTGGTCGTTTCTCGTGGGGTTCTTCATGTTTCTCCCCAGGATCTTTCACGATTTGGCCGTCCCCCCCGACGACGACGAGGACCAGGGCGCTCACATGCTCACGTGGGAGTTTGGTCAGGCGTATCGGCACCTTCCGTCCCTGCTGCGGTCGCTGGCGTTCAAGCCCAGGAATCTCGATGAACAGTTGCGGGAGGCAATGCTGAGGGGCAATCTCCGGAGAACGTTCTCGAGGTTCGACCTGGCAATGGTGGGCATCGGACTGGTGGTGGGCAGCGGGGTCTTCTACAAGGGAGGCATCGTTCAGGCGACAGCCACAGGAAGTGCCGTATTTCTGGCGTACATCATAGATTTTGTCCCCATCTTCCTGACGGCGCTCATCTACGCCGAGTTTACCGTCGAGTACCCCGTGGCGGGAGGGGCGTTCACGTGGACCATGTCGACGCTGGGCGAGTTCCCTGCGTTGATGACGCTGGGCTTGTTGCTCGTCAACTACGTGCTGTCAATCGCCGCGGTGGCGCGCGTGCTGACGTTCTCAATAGCCCTGCTGGTCAACGTCGAGTCGACCGTCTTTCTGATCGACATTGGCGGGACAGAGCTCGATTTCCTTTCGTTCGGCATCACGCTGTTCCTGACGATCCTGCTCTGCGCTGGAACAGCAGAGGCTGGGTTTGTGCTGGCCGGTGCAAACATCACGGGCATATTCTTCATCCTGTTCGTGGGGATTGCAGGGTTCACGGAGGCAAACACCGACAACTTTGTCTCCGACTGGATGCCGTACGGGGTTTCGGGACTGTTTCAGGCACTTCCTGGGCTTCTGTTCTCCTATATTGGGTTCGACGCCATCGCGTACGCGATTGAGGAGGCGAAAGACCAGGCAGACGCACCGTCAGCATACATGTGGACCGTCAGCGTGTCTGGGGTGCTGTACGTCTTCATGGCGCTGTCCCTGGCGTTTTTGACGACGAGCACGGCGCTCAACCAGTGTACCAATACACTGACGGAGATTGTGGACTGCAGCGTTCCCGGCGCTGCCAAGGCGTACTACCAGGCATTTGTGTTTGCGTTTGACTCGGTGGGCATGCAGTGGATGCAGTACATCTTCGCGATCGGGAGCGCCGTGACGATCACGACCACCCTGCTCGTGGCTCTTTTTATCAGCGCTCGTTTGATCATGGTGGGTGCTCGAGAGTGGATGCTGCCACCAATGTTGGCACAGGTGTCCAAGCGCACCAAGACGCCCATCGCTGCGCAGGTCTTGGTCGGCTGCATCGCGGCCATTCTGGCGCTTTTCACCGGATACAACAAGCTATCCGATCTGGCGTCTTTTGCCTATCTATGCACCATGCTGGTCGTGTGCAACGCCTACCTGGGGCGGAGGTACTATCCTGACGTCAAGCTCCGGTACAGCCAGTTCGGGACCGTCGAGGCAACGGCCGCGAGGTTCATGAGCGCGCCCTCGAATGATCTGGAGATTCAAAGGACCATGTCAACGTCGGTTCATTCGACAAACCCGTCGACAGGCGGTTTGTCTGATGACACGAGGATCAGGATGCGACCGTCGAACGACGCAGCCGCCGCCAACAACAACAACAACGTGATCAAAACCAACAATGACACCAACGACAACAACACCAAGAAAAATGCGGCGGCTCGTGCCGCAAAGAACCAGGATCCTAGCAATGCCGAGACGGACATCGCGAAGTCGGTGATCGTCATCAGCCACAGCAACAGCACCGACGACACCGCGGCACCCAGCGCTGGCAAGCACGTGAACTCCACGAGCGACGGCGGCAACCCCGGGATGTGGATATGGTCCCGGATGCACCTCCAAATGAACAAAAAGTGGCACAGATGGATGATATGGTCGTTCATCATTGCCATCAACGGGACTTCCATTTGCGTCGGGGTCCTCTATCGCATCTATCCAAACTCGCTGGCTGCGATATGGGCGCTCATCGTCTGGGCCGCCGTCACCATTGCCATGTGTATGACGTGTCCTGTCGAGTACACACCCGAGACGTGGCATATTCCCGGGTACCTCCTGCCGTTCATCCCGTCGGTGTCCATTCTCGGAATCGTCTTTGTCGCCTCCAACCTGGCGGCGTTTGACTACATCTACTCGCTCGTCATCGCGGGCGCCGTCGCCCTCTTCTACGTGTTCTTCTCGATGCCGCTGTCGTACATTCGGAATCACTCGGCCAACAGCAAGGGAGACGGCGGGCGAGTCATCGAGCTCGTCTACAAGCACGGCAACTGGATCTCGGTTGACCAAATGACCACCCGCATCCAACGCTGGGACGATCGGTACAACGCGGGATCTCCCGGCATAAACTCGCTCCCGGGATCCATCATCGACCGAAACCGAACAATCTCACGGACCATGTCCCAGATTGGCTCGATCGGGTCGCTGCTCAGTCAAGGAGACGTGGGAAGCATCCACAACGAGGGCTCTGGCGCGACCCCTATCATCTCGAGCAGGTTATCGAGCCGGCTATCGTCTGGTTGGTCGGATAGCATCCTCGGCAGCAGCTACGGCTCGGGAGGGATAGGGTCCATGGACCTGTACACCAAGACCACGGCAAAGGGCCGGGTCCGAAACCCGAAGCTCGAGACCATCAAAGACGACAGTTTTCGTACCAGCGACGGCGGCTCGCGGAGAAGCTTGCCGAGCCCACAAGGAACGAGCAGCGCGGGAGAAGCAGCAGCGTCGGGCCGTTCGAGCGGAGGAGGGGGCGGAGGAGGGGGCGGAGGAGGCGGGAACCTGTCTCGCATCGCCTCCAGCGCCCAGGGAGATCCTATTGCGGAAGAGGACGCGCAGAGAAAACGGAGCACGGCGACCCCCGACTGAGGACGATGGATCGATCGAACGTCCACCACACCACGTAACTTACCAATTTCAACTACTGTCACAGGCATACATCCGTGTCCATTCCCTGGCCGTCTTCATCGCCACTGCCTCGTCCGTCTTCCACATCTTGGCCACGTTCTCGTCCAGCGGGTCGTCCGGGTTTGGCGCACTCATCAACGCCTGGATCGACAACAGCACCGTCCGGATCTGCAACGCCGGGCTCCACTTATCCTTCAATATATCCAAGCATATCCGACCCAGCTTATCAACGTTCGGATGATAAATACGCGTCAAAAACCGAACTTTTGGCGCCGCCATCGGGTAGTCCTCCGGCAAGAACAGCTCCAACTTGAACACGCCGCCCTCGTACGGCGACGAGCTCGGCCCCACAATGACGACGTTGAAATATCTATGTTGAGCGCGAGCGCGAGCCAGTGAGACGGTCAATGAGACAACGACAACGAGACAGCAGCGAGCCTGGTCGCACCCTCGCCGTCGATACGTACCGCATGTTCTCCTCCGTCGGCGCCGCCGAGATGCCCTCAACAGGCTCGACGATAAGCCGCTGCGTCTCCTTCACAATGCGCCGCGGTAGCTGCTCCATGCCTGGACGCCGGATTCTCTAGGTTCTCTAGGTTCTCCTGGTCCGCTGTCGCTCGAGTCGATACGAGATCGCCTGCCTCGCCGTGCGTGTCGTCAAAGCGCCCACGCTGCTCGCTCGCCGCGTCGATCACGTGTCCGTTCTCGGCTGTTCCGTCGTCGTCGTCGTCGACTGTGCGCTGGTGTACGAGTACGTACTCGGTCGGACGAGGACTCTTAAGAATTTTTGTTTGTCCTCCGTCTTCCGCCACAGCCACCTCGCCAGGACCTTGCCGGGACCCACACAGCAACCAGAGCGCGCCAGTAATACTCGGTATATCTCGAGAGATCGCGGAGACGAGACAGTGCCGAACGAGGGAACGAGACGGCATTTTCGTCGGTTTGGGACTGAGACCAATTCCGGGCAGCGCGCAGCAGAGAGAGAGAGACTGGCAGTTAGAACACAGCATGGGCGGTGACTTGCACGCACCGAAAGGTACGAAGAGGAGGAAGCGCACGTGGCGTCGGGAGGACGAGAGAAGCGAGGAGAGGGACGGAGGGAGGACGAATCCTCTCGAGCTGTTCTTCTCACGTCGTCAGTATTGACGACGTCCACGCCCATGGACCCATGAACCCATGAACCCGTCGGCCCATGGAACCATCGATCCGTTCACGTACATGCTCATTCGTCCATTTGTCCATTTGTCCGTTCGTCCGTCCTCGCAGAGATTTGGAGTCCTGCTGGGGGCTTCTTTGCCGACCCGAAGAACTGGAGGAGGAACACGGTGGTCGCGGCCGTCGGGATTGCGACGGTGGCCGCGTTTATTTTCAAGAAGAGCACGTCGATAGAGGAGCGCCACGCATTGCCGAACCACGCGATTCCCAGCCAGCGGTTTGCCCCGCAGTCGTTCCCGAGAACATGAGCGTACTTCTTTCTTTCTTCTTCCTGTGAGTAGCCGCTGTCGTCCAAGTCGTCGTCGGAGGTTTCCTGGTCGTGGGTGCTTCAACCTCGGCGGTAGGGAGATGCGATGAGATGATGATTCGCCTTTTTCAGCGTCGCCGGGGTTGCTTGGACGAGGCGAGGGACCGAGCGATCGAGCGATCGAGCGATTCATACGTCGACAGATCGAGTGACCGATGGCCGATCGAGCAAACGATACCTCGTCGACAGATACCTCGCGAGCATCATGCTCATCCCAAGGTACTCGGCCCGTGTCGGTCGAACGAACAGATCCTCGTGTTCCCAACTTGCCACCTTGTCTCTCGAGTCTCTCTCAGTTGAAAGGAGAAATACAACGGAGTAACATCATCATGGCCGACCGTGAAGAGTCTGTTTACATGGCGAAGCTCGCTGAGCAAGCCGTACGTTGAATTTGACGACCCGCTCGAGCCAGGATCGATTCACTCGCGGCCCTCCTCGCTCCCTCGCCGCTTCTCGCTCGCCACTCCCTCGCCACGCGATGAAACTCACTGATCATGCTTGTTATACGCGCGCACAGGAGCGTTACGATGAAATGGTGCGTGTTCTGTCCGAATTTTCGCCTGCTCACGTGTCGAGGAATTCCAGTAGGTTTGGCGGTTCAGGCCCTTGTTCGTCTCCGATTCGGCCGCGAGACGATGCCTGGTGGCGATTTTGAGGACTCTGTAGGGTTGGGGCGTGATTTGCGCGTCGGTTGACCGTCGATCTCCCGTCGCAGATTTTCTGCCACGAGGGAAAGCTTCGAACGCGCTCGCTCCGCGACTCGCTCACTCACTCGGCACGCCCACACGGCGCACACGGCCCACGCGGTATGCAGGTCACCGAGATGAAAAAGGTGGCGGAGATGGTGACGGAGCAGGAGCTGTCGGTGGAGGAGCGCAACCTGCTGAGCGTGGCATACAAGAACGTCATCGGGACGCGTCGCGCATCGTGGAGGATCATCTCGAGCATCGAGCAGAAAGAGGAGTCCAAAGGGAACGAGGAGCATGTTTCGAGGATTCAGAAGTACAGAGAGATGGTCGAGAAGGAGCTGCAGGATATCTGCAATAGCATCCTGAGCCTTCTGGACAAGCACCTGATCCCGACGGCGTCCAGCGGGGAGTCCAAGGTGTTCTACCTGAAGATGAAGGGGGACTATCACAGGTATCTGGCGGAGTTCAAGACCGGCGGGGACAGGAAAGAGGCCGCGGAGCAGACGCTGCTGGCGTACAAGTCGGCCCAGGACATTGCGCTGGTGGACCTGCCGCCGACGCACCCGATCCGCCTCGGGCTGGCACTCAACTTCTCGGTGTTCTACTACGAGATCCTGAACTCGCCGGAGCGCGCGTGCCACCTGGCGAAGCAGGCCTTCGACGAGGCCATCGCCGAGCTCGACACGCTCGGGGAGGAGTCGTACAAGGACAGCACGCTGATCATGCAGCTGCTGAGGGACAACCTCACGCTGTGGACGACCGACCTGCAGGACACCGACGGCGCCGAGGACAAGATCCAGGAGTAGAGCGTAGGCGTAGAGATTGACGAAGTAGGTAGGTAGTAGATAGGTAGTAGGTAGGTTGGCTGCGGGAAGGGAAAATACACAGACGACGGCAAGTGTAACAACACACATGGAATCAAGTTGTTTTACACGATGAAAAACTCTGAGACACTGGCCAATGGCCATTAACAGTATGTGTCATGTTGGGTTCAACACCCTGCAGAGTATACAGCAGAGTACATCGGCGCGTGGAAATCACGCCCGAAAACTTGTCGTCAAGCCGGCAAGCTGGCAAGCTCTACAGGTTGCTCAAGGTGGCCTTGCCCTTTCCGCCGGTCTGGCGAGCGAGCGCCTCCTCGATCTTCCTGTCGAGCATATCGGACGTGATGGACACACCGCTTCCGATCACCTCCGGGTCGTGCGGGTAGGCGGATCCTCCGTGGTGAGAGACGTCCAGTCCGGCAGACTCGACCTCGGGAGGGACGCGGAACAGGTTGACCTTCTTCAAAATCATGAAGAACGGCGTCATGATTCCCAAGGTCCACGCGAGGATGGCGAGGATGATCACGATCTGGCAGGCCAGCAAGTTTCCGTTTCCTCCCATGATAAATCCGTAGTTGTTGCCAGAGCCGACCAGGTTCTCGGTGGCAAAGGCTCCGGTGGCGATGAGTCCCCACATACCGGCACCGGCGTGGACGGCGATGGCATCGAGCGGGTCATCGACCTTGAACACGTTGAGGATGAGCTTGGAGCTTCCGACGTAGACGAAGGCACCGATGATTCCAATCGGGATGGCGGCCCAGATCTCCACAAAGCCGCACGGTCCGGTGACGGACACGAGTCCGGCGAGGGCGCCGTTTCCGACCATGATGAGGTCGACGACGGGGGTTCCACTCTGCATCTTGGTCAGTCCCATGACGATGAGCAGGGTGGTCAGGGCTCCGGTGGCGGCACCGAAGGTGGTGTTAATGGCCACGCGGGCGGCGAGTCCAGAGTATCCGGCGATTCCGAGGGTGGAACCGGGGTTGAATCCGAACCATCCGAACCACAGGAAGAACACTCCGAGGAGGGTCAGCGAGGCGTTGTGTCCCGGCATGTCGACGGGCTTTCCGTCGGCATCGAAGCGTCCGATACGCGGTCCCAGGACCCAGGCGGCGGCGAGCGAGGCGATTCCTCCGACCATGTGGACGGGACCGTCGCCGGCAAAGTCACAGACACCGACTCCGAAGAGCTGGTCGATCGGCCTGAAGTGCGAAGCCCATCCAGAGTATGACCAGACCCAGTGCGCGACGACCGGGTAGACAAAGCAGACGAGGATCAGCTCGTAGGACAGGTAGGCCCACAGGCGGCAGCGCTCGGCGACAGCACCCGACACGATGGTGGCGGCGGTGGCGGCAAACGTGAACTGGAAGAACCAGAACGAGTAGTCTGAGGTGGCATCCAGGTTGGTTCCAAAGAAGTAGCGGTTTCCGATGAACGCCTGCGTGCTCGTGAAGCTCGTGGCGGTATCCCAGTCGACGGGGTCTCCGTAGGCGAACGCATAGCCGGTCGCGTACCAGCACAGCGAGCCGAGGCACGCGTCGAGGATGTTCAGGAGGATGATGTTCTTGGCGTTCTTGGCACGCACGGAACCGGCACAGAGCATGGCGAATCCGGCCTGCATGAAGAAGACCATGTAGCCGGACTGGAGCATCCAGGCATTGTTGGCGTCGGTGCTGTCGTACACGGCAGAATCGAGGTAGGCCTCATTGCCATACGTTTCGTTGAAATAGGCCCCGGAGGCCTCCGTCTGGGGGAGGGGGGAGAGCGAGTGAGCGAGTGAGCGCGACGAGTGGGGGAGGTGAGCGCACGTCGGTCGACTTCAACACCTACTAGAACGTCAGCCATGGTTGAATTCTGTTGACTCTCGTGGCAAAAGGAAACTGTGCGAGGTGTTCGTGTGGATGCGCGAGTGAGGGTATTGTATTGTAGGGTGGGTGAACGCCTCGGAAAACCCTCGGAGGAAATTCGACCCCGCATCTAACGGTCCATGACGCCTCCCGCCGGACTCGTAGCGTATCCATATCATGGAATGCAATACAGGGATGCGCCGAGCAATGCACGACGAGGAGCAGCAGCGAATTCGATTTTTCTTGCGCACGAGCAAATGCAGATTCTTCCTCGAAAACGACTTTGCGACGCGGATTGCGCGTTGAACAGGTGCACAAGAAGTCTAATATCGCACACACGACGAATACGACGCAACAACGCACGCTCCAAGAGAATTAAGAAGGTTTGGTTCTGTGTGCTGGTACACGAGGGTTTCGTCCATACCCTATTGACTTTGACCTAGGTCATTCCAAAAGAGGACCTCACCAGCTCCGGAGAGAGAGAGGCGCACGTCTACTCGTCCCAACCGTCCCAACCGTCCCCATCGTCCCCATCGTCCCCATCCCCTACTATTTCAACTCCACCCCCAGTCCCTCCAGCCTCCTCCGTCGATCCTCCGACAGCGTCCCTTGCCGATACGCGTACCGCTGGCTCCTCAGCCACGCTTCGAGCCCCTCGTCCTTGTCAACACCCCCACCGACACCCCCGCGCGCCTCCTTAAGCCCCTTCCGCAGCTCGTCGAACCTCGATTCCCAGCTCCGCCTCCTCGCCCTGATAGCCCCCATCGACCGGAGCGCTTCGATGTCGTCGAGACTCGCATACGGGACGTCCGCAAACGGGGGGTCCTGGCGAACGAGCGAACGAGCGAAGCGCGAGTGAGAGTGAGAGTGAGATATTCGGGCGTGGAAGGGACGCAGATCGTCATCGTTCGAGTCAATACCCACCAGCTTGCTCGACTGCTGAACCTTCCGAAGGAACAGGTACAGCTTCGGGCCGCCCGGCCAGCCCCTTGGCACGCGCACGTGCCCAAACTCCTCGTGGTACGCCGTCAACAGCGCCATATTTTCCCGCCACGTGTGCAGCTGCACGTCCCACACGAACCCCAAGGCGTCGAGCCGTCGCCGCCTCGACTCGCTCAACCTCCCCTGCTTGCGGAGCTGCCGCTGCTGCAGCACCCACGCGTACAGCTCTTTGTACGACTCGGAACCATCCTCCTCCACACTCGCCTTCGTGTCTGCGTTCTGGATGAACGCGTGGCCACGCCGCGCGTGGAACCGGGAGAGTTGCTGGAAGCGCGTCTCCCACCGCGCCTCGAAGACGCGCAGCGGCACCCCGGCCCTGCTCAGCTCCCTGTAGATGCTCACGTCGCACAGCCCCCGCTGGTACCGGTACCGCTGCTCCGCAATCCACCTTCCCAGGCCGCGCGGCTCCTTGTACGGCACGAACGCGTGGCCGTGCTCCTCCTTGAACTGCCGCAGCTGCCCGAGCCGCTCGCGGGTCACCCGGTAGTGGAAGTGGACGGGAGCGTTGTTGTTGCTGTTGTTGCTGTTGTTGTTGCTGCTGCTGCTGTTGGTAGAGGCAGAGACGTGTGCTTGGCGTGGCGCGCTGTAGCGGGGAGGCAGGCAGTGGCGCTGCGGTTGGGGGCAGAGGCCACCTCGGGTTGGATTGCTCGAACGAGTCGAGTGAAGGGTCGGCAAGCGAATGGGTGCGCGCACCATCACCATGGTCGTATGCATACACCCATTATCACATACATCATTATCACATACACGTCGTCGGTCGGTCGGTCGCTGCTGACGAGACGGGATGAAAAAAGAGACGTTACACACACCCGTTGGCATACACGCTCGCACTCAGGGCCTCCAGTCGCGTGTCCATCAGCCCGTATCCGAACTCTGCCGTCCGCATCGCCTCGTCGACCGCCCTCGCCACCCTCGGCAGGATCTGCACCAGCGGCATCGCGCCGTCCCCACTGCCGTCTCCACCGCCGTCCCCTCGGTCCGACCCCCCTTCCGCCAATTCACGCAGCATGCCGGAGGCCATCGCCCTCGCGCATCCGGCCAAATACCTCGTCCGGAACGCCTCGCTGCGGTACACGCCGACCGTCTCACGCCACATCCCCTCCACCTCGAACCGCTCTCCGGGCCCCAGTTCCGCGCCGTCGAACAGCGCGCTGACCTCATCGTCGTCCGGTATGATGGTGCGCTCCCACTCCCGCCACCCGTCGCCCTCCAGCCGCTCCCGCTCGAACGCCGCGAGCGCGCGGCCGACGGCCTCGGCCACCGACGCGGCCCGTGTCGTCGCCCCCACCGACCCCAGCTCCTCCACGAACGCCGCAGCAGTGGCCGACGATATCTCCTTGGCCATATCGCGCATCACGTAGCATCCCTGATAGACCACGTGCTCGCTCAGGCGAAGGTACGCCTCTTGCGCCCGCCCCGATAGCGGCGAGGCGCGCGGCCCGCGCGGCAAACTCCCACCGCGCCCCCTCCCTCGCTCGTTCCTGAGCGACATCTGCAGATAGAGCGTCCGACCCATCACATTGAGCTGCACCCGGACCAACAGCTGCAGCATCGGCACCAACCACACCACGCACACGAACCTGCACGTGACCCTATCGAGCACCGACTCCCACAGCGACAGCTTCTCTGCCGTGCTCAGCGACCGCTTCTCCCGCTGCAGCCTGGCGATGATGTCGTCCATATCGTCCATGGACTTGACGTTGTTCGCGAGCGGCTCGAGCAGGGTCTGAAGAATAGGAAGCGCGGTGAGGGGTGATGAGGAGTGAGGGTGAGGGTGCGTGGTCGCGGGTGAAAGCGCGGCCTTGGGAAGAAAAAAGAAGACGGAAGAGGAATCAGAGACAGAGACGTACCCCAACTGTGGTTTCCCGAGCAATGGACTGGATGGACCGGAAGTGGGCGTCAACGTGGGCGTTGATGTCCAGTTGGTGCTGCGACGGGGAGCGCGGGCGGTCGCGCCCCCGGTCGTCGTGGCCGTTCGCATGCCCGTCGTGATTGCCGTGAGCGTGTGCATGTGCGCGTCCGTTCTCCTCGCCTCTGTTGTTCTCCTGCCCCTTGCCGTTCGACATCCTGTCGAGTCCGTTCGTCTCGACGTTGTCGTCATCCTCGTCCTCGTCCTCGTCTTCTTTGGGTTCGACCGAGTTTTCCGAGTACCAATACCAGTAGGCAGCGAGGCCAGCTGCCGCGGCCGCGCCTCCTGCAGCCAGCGCGACACCCCACCGACGACTCCGCGAATACGGGGGCATGGCAAACGGCGTAGAAGAAAATCCTCTGGGCGATATTGGCGAAACTTTGGCCGGGCCTCACTAAAAATGCACCCGGCGCTCGTCGCTGAGACTGCGAGACGAGAGACGAACACCGGACTCTGGAAGGTGTGTAGAGCACGCAACGCACCCCTGCTCCCCCCGAACACCCGGGGGCGTTCGGATTCGGAGAGGCCTCTCGTCGATGAAATGTCTCCGAACCCACCACGACGACTCACAGCGCCATTTCCTGCGCCCGAACCACTCGCAGGCGTCAAACTTCTGCGTATGACTACATATACGATGTACTCAGCACGCAGTTGAGCCAATTGACGGCCTTCGAACGCCCCTTTTTCCCTCTTCGTTTCCTCCTCCCGTTCTCGTCCCGTTCTCGTCCCGGCTCTCTCGGCTGTCTCGGCTGTCTCGGTTCCCGGCTGTGGATCGTTTGATACGGACTCGCTCAGCAATATGAACCACCATCCCAGCACGAGGGTCGAGGCGTGCGGCATGCCGCCCTCGC
>Ga0181582_10000883_pt1 | contig 22484 bp, 20 predicted proteins | sample 071ome_32_FD_132438 | JGI IMG/M metagenome (GOLD analysis project Ga0181582, IMG submission 132438) | Coastal salt marsh microbial communities from the Groves Creek Marsh, Skidaway Island, Georgia - 071405AT metaG (megahit assembly) | ecosystem: Environmental > Aquatic > Marine > Intertidal...
CAGCCCGTCTCGCGATCGAGTGCATATACCTTGCCGTTCTCGTCGCCGATGAAAATCCGGTTGCCCTGCAGCGCCGGGTTGCCGATGACGGAGCGCACGCCTTCAAAACCAAAAGCCCACTTCAGGGACAGTCGGGGCAGGCTGCTGCTGTCGACAGGGTTGGCGGGATCATTATTTGAACGCGTGTTGGCAGGAGAGCCACCCCAGCCGTGCCAGGTGTCCTGTTCAGCCGGCCTGAATTGGTTGTCAGCGTTGCAAGTCAAGGCAAGTGCCAGCGGTGACAGGCTGAGCAGGAAAAGCACGGCAACAAATTTCTGGTATTGCATGGGCAGGCTCCGTTTTTCCCGATTGTAGATGAACACGCGGCAGGGTGGAAAATATAAGGGCCTGAAAAAACAAAAACCCGGTCACTGGCGGCAACCGGGTTTTTGTCCAAACGGAACGTCCGTCAGAAGTTCATGTTGACACCGAACACATAACGACGACCGATGGCATCGTAAAGTCCGTTGATGCCGCTGGTACCGCCAAGGAAGCCGACGCCGTCACCCGGTGTGAGCGGGGGTGCTTCGTCGAACAGGTTGTTGATGGTCACGAACATGTTGTAAGTCCTGCCGCCTTCACCGGAGAAGTCATAGCCCAGCGTGAGATCGGTGATGAACACGGATTCGATCGTGTTGTCATCCTTTTCTCCCGGCGGGCTGAACCTGTCCTGTGTCCAGCTGTCGATGTACTGGCCATTCAGGAAGGCCCTGAAATCACCCCTGGTGTAGGTCAGGTTGGTGAGGAAGCGGTTGGTGGGGTCGGAACGATCCAGGAAGTCCCCTTGAGCACCAGGTACCAGCTGGGATCTTTCATCGATGTGGCTGCCGATAAGGCGCCAGCTCAAGCTTTCATCACCGCCGAACAGGCTGATGTCGGTGGTGTAGCGCATTTCCAGGTCGAAGCCTTTCAGGCGCAGTTCATCCAGGTTGAAGTAGATCGTGGTGATCCTGGTGATCTGTCCTGTTTCCGGGCTGCGTTCGATCAGGTCATAAACTTGCTGTGCGCCAGCGAAGCAGTTATCGACGATATCCTGGAACGGGGGCTGGGCTATGGCACCGTCGATCTTGATGTCATACCAGTCGCCGGAAATGGAGAATCCGGGCAGCCAGTCGGGCTGGTACACGGCGCCGAAGGTCAGCGTATCGGCCTCTTCCGGATCCACGTTGGGGTTGCCGGCGTTGCGGCTGGCAGTGAAGATGAAGCTGTTGCCGAGGAAGGGGTCGACCACGGCAGCACCACCGGCGGTTTCGTCGAAACGTTCCCGCAGGGTGGCTGCCCTCACGTCACGGGAGCTGGTGGCCCTGACCCTGAATTCATCATTGATCTGCCAGCTCAGGCCCACCTTCCAGGACTCGACGCCGCCGGATCCCGAATAATCGGCATAGCGGTACGCCAGGCTGGCGTCCAGCTGCTGGATCAGCGCTGCATCAGCGATCAGCGGCAGGTTGATCTCGCCAAAGACTTCGTCAACAGTAAAGCTGCCGTCAAGGATCGTCGTGGGGGTCTGGATGGAGCCGGTGAACAGGATGCGGGACAGGTTGCCGGCGCCCTGGAAGCCCGGGGGCACACTGCCTGCCCGGATGCCCGGCATGCCGCCCGGGAAGTTCTCGGGAACCAGGCCGCGGAAGCCGGTGTTCTGGCCGTTCAGGAAGACGAACTCGTCATCCAGTTCGGGAGCCTGTTGCAGGACTTCGTCCTTGCGGTGAGACGCACCGAAGAAGGCCAGGATGGGCCCGGCGCCCCAGCCTTCGTGCAGCTCGCCGTCGATGGTGATTTCGGCGAAGGTCTGCTCGTAGAGGCTCTCGATGAATTTCTCATCATCCATGACATAGTTGATGCCGTCCGGCGTGGTTGCTGCGGACTGCACGCCGCCCAGCAGGTTGATGGGGCGGCAATCACCCCATTCAGCGGGGTTGGCCAGTGCGGCGTAACAGGCGGGCTGGCCGTCCGGGCCGACCACGGCATCCATGGCCGGGAACAGGTAGGCCAGGTCCGGGCCGTTGAAGAACTGCTGGCGCTGGTCGACACGACCGTACTGGGCATAGCCCTTGACGTTCCAGTCGGTGAAGAAGCCGGCATCCTGCAGGCGCAGGTTGAAGCCGACGGTGCCGGACTTGGAGCGATCGTTCTGGGTGATCGTGTACTGGCCGAGCGGGTTGTCTGCCTGGTTGTCGCCGATCAGGGCCATGTTGAAGGAGGCGAGTCCTTCATCATTCATGATCTGCTGGACATTGGCCGGCAGGAATGGGTTGCCCGAGAAGATGTTGACGGTCCAGGGACCCTGCAGGAACGGTGTGGAGAACCAGGGACTTTCCACTTCGGTAAATCCGTAAATGCCCTGGGCATAGACGTTCAGGTTGTCAGAGACGTCATGGTCGTAATAGACGAAGACATTATCCCTGTCGTTACGTGCCGCGATCTGGTTGTCGGCATCGTTCTGCCAGTCACGCGTGGATTCGCTAAGCGCCTGGCAGTTGCAGCCGCCGATGAACTGGCCGACGCCGGAAAAGGACTGGGGTCCGGCAACGACGTTTCCGCTTGTATCGCGGCTGAAGGCCCAGCGGTGCAAGGCCGAAGTGGGTGCATTGATGACGCCACCGGTCGAAACTGCCGTGGATACCACATAATCGCGGGTAATGAGTGTCGGCCCACTCGGGTCCGGATTGGTGATGCGGGCCTGCTGCCGGTACCAGGACCTGTCTTCCAGGGCCTCCAGGGAGCGAATCTCTTCCTGCCTGAACGAATCGATGGACAACAGGAGGTGGCCGTCGTCACCGATATCCATGCCATGGGTGACACCCAGTTCTGTATTGTCGCCGTCGGCACGCGAAGAGGTGCCTACCTGGGCCTTGACCTTGGTGCCGTTGTAGTCGGTATCCAGGATGAAGTTGATAACGCCGGCTACGGCATCGGTGCCGTAGGCGGCCGAGGCGCCGCCGGTGACCGCCTGTACGCTGCGAATCGCTGCTTCAGGGAGGGCGCTTACATTGGGAATACCCCAGCGGTTGCCGGCCGGAACACGGCGGCCGTCAAGCAGCACCAGGGAGCGTTGTGAACCGGCGCCGCGCAGGTTGAGGTTGGCGCCCGCCGAGTTCCAGCCTACCTGGCTCGGGCGCTGGTTATTGAAAAACTGGGGCAACTTGCTCAGTGATTCACCAAGTTGGCCTGGATCTATGCTTGCCAGTTCCTCGAGGCCCAGGTCGGTCACCGGTGTCGGTGATTCCATACTTTCACGCTGGATGCGTGTACCCGTGATCTGGATCTCCTCGATTTCATCCTGCGCCAGCGCCTGGGTGGCCAGTGAGGTGGCCAGGGCGAAAGCGGTCAGTTTCAGGGTGGTGGATGCAAGGTGTGGTGTCTTTAAAACGCGTGGTAATGCAGGTTGATTTCTCAACTTCATGGTTTGTTCCCCTTGTTTTGTTTGTCCTTTCAGCCCGCGTTGCCAAAAAATAAGCTAAGCGGGTTTAGTGCCCCTCAGGCAATCCGGACCGTGATCGGAGATATTCTTTGCCGCTCTGGATTTTCGTTCCGGGAAAATCCGGTTGCAGCACAAGAACACAGGGTGTGAATCCATTCCGCTCAGCCAGCCGTGGCTGGGAAGAGATGCCTGCCCCTTAGCATGAGGTACCTGAGGATAGTACTGAGCATTGCATGGGTAAAACAAGGCAAATCGTCCCTATCAGGGATATTTAGATGGTCAGCCCCCAATGAGGACTTTCAGTCGATGGCGCCGGGATTGTGGTAGATGTTGAAGCTGCTGGTGCCGAGGAAGCCCACCAGTGTGACATTGAATTCCTGTGCCAGTTCGACGGCCAGGGAAGAGGGGGCGCCGACAGCGACGAGCATGGGGCAGCCGGCAACGAGGGCTTTTTGCATCAGCTCGAAACTGGCCCGGCCGCTGACGATGATGCCCATCTTGCTGAGCGGCAGCAGGCGGGCACGCAGCAGGCCGCCGATGAGTTTGTCCATGGCATTGTGGCGGCCGACATCCTCGGTAACATTGAGGATTTCACCATGGTCATTGAAGGTTGCCGTGGCATGACAGCCGCCAGTCTGGTGGAACAGCGACTGTTTTTCCCTGAGCCTGGCACCAAGGTTGTACAGCAGCTTGCGCGGCATGGTGAAGTCGTTGTCGAGCAGGGCGTCATAGCCGCTGGTGCTCAGCGCCTCCAGGGACGCCTTGCCGCACACACCGCAGCTCGATGAGGTGTAGAAATGCCTGTCGAGCCGCGCGATGTCGAAAACGGCTTCGTTGTGCAGTTCCAGGCGAATGACGTTGTCAGCGCTGTCGTCGATGGACTCGATGTCGTTGATGTCGCCAATGATGCTTTCGCTGTAGAGAAAGCCGCAGGCAAGATTGAGATCGTCGCCCGGCGTGCGCATGGTGATGGAAATGCTTTTGTGCATGCGGCCCTTGAGGGCATCACGGTAACCAAGGCGAATCTCAAGGGGCTCCTCGACCGCCACAATGTCATCTTTTTCCTTGCGGTCGCCGGGGCGCAAAGTGGTGATGGTGATGTTGGCGTGTGGTTTGCCGCTGTCTGTCATGGGGTTCTCAGTTTGCCGGCCTGATCAGGCGCTGACGTTCAGGCGTCAGGACCACGTCGGCCGCCCGTAAAGGGAAATGTCCACCGGGCAAGTCGTTGAAATAGTGTTCCAGTGTATTGCCCACGGCGGGAAAGGCAATCTCGGGCCATGGAATTTCCTCGTGACCGAACAGGCCGACCTCCAGGCTTTCGGGCCCGGCGGCAAAATCCAGGTCGAGCAGTGTGGCCCGGTAGAACAGGTGAACCTGGTTGATGTGCGGAAGATTGAAGTAAGCATAAAGGCCATGCAGGTCGATGCGGGCGCAGGCCTCCTCGCGGGTTTCGCGCAGGGCGGCTTCCTGAGTGGTCTCATCGTTTTCCATGAATCCGCCGGGCAGGGTCCACAAGCCGTAACGGGGTTCTATGGAGCGTTTGCACAACAGGACCTTGTCTTCGAAGCAGGGCAGTGAACAGACAACGATGCGCGGGTTCTGGTAATGGATTTCACCGCAGGCATCGCATATGAAGCGCTCCCGATCGTCGTTCTCCGGTTTCCTGAAACTGAGTTCGCCGGCGCATGCTGGGCAATATTTCATCTGGTTACTGTTTCAAGGTGAAACAATGTTTCCGGTGGTCAGGTGAACAGGGTCTGCTGAGTTACTTCTTCGATCGTCCTGGGTTCCTGTGCCCACATCTTCACGGTCCTTATGGCGTTGTCCTGGACGTTGAGTATCTCCGCGCAGTGGAAAGGCAGGCGCACGCAGACATTTTTTTCCGGAATCATCTCGAGCATTTCGGTCAGCAGTCCGTTGAGCGTTTTTGGTCCGTCTATGGGCAGGTCCCAGTCCAGCGCCTTGTTGATTTCACGAACGGTGGCCGTGCCGTCGATGATATAAGTGCCATCCGGCTGCGGATGGATGTCATCGGTTTCCTCTGACAGGTTGGTGGTGAAGTTGCCGACGATCTCCTCGAGGATATCCTCAATGGTGATGATGCCCTGCACGTCGCCGTATTCGTCCACCACTATAGCCATGCGTTTCTTGTTGTTCTGGAACTTGAACAGCTGGGTGTGCAAGGGGGTCGATTCAGGAACGAAGTAGGCTTCCTCGATCAGCTGCATCAATTCAGCCTTGTTGATCTCCTCGATATCGATGAGTTTGCTCATGTTGCGCATGTGCATGAAGCCAATGACCTCGTTCAGATCCTTCTTGAATACCGGCAGCAGGGTGTGGGAGCTCTTGCTGATGGTTTCAAGAATTCCGGCGATGTCATCGTCCAGGTCGATGCCGACCACTTCGTTGCGCGGCACCATGATGTCCTCGACGGTGGCCTTTTCCAGGTCCAGGATGTTCAGCAGCATGCCATGACGCTTGCGGGGTATGAGACCGCCGCTTTCGTCGAGCACGGTGCGCAGTTCTTCCTTGGTAAGGTGCAGTGAGTTGCCGCCTTCCACTTTCAGGCCGCATAGCCGCACCAGGCCGTTGGAGACCTTGTTGATCATCCAGACCGCAGGATAGAACACCTTCATCAGGACGATCAGCAGCAGCGAGGACGGATAAGCCACTTTTTCCGGGTACAGGGCGGCGATGGTCTTCGGCGTCACTTCGGCAAAAACCAGCACGATGATGGTCAGCAGTACGGGGGCAAGGATGAAACCGAGGTTGCCCCAAAGGCGCACGGCGATGGCGGTGCCAACGGATGCCGCGATGAAGTTCACCAGGTTGTTGCCGATCAGGATCAGGCCGATAAGGCGGTCGGGCTGGTCCAGCAGCTTGCCGGCGCGAATGGCGCCGCGGTGATTGTGCTTGATCAGGTGGCGCAGCCGGTACCGGTTCAGAGCCATCATGGCCGTTTCTGAACTGGAGAAATAGGCGGACATCAGGATAAGGAATACCAGGACGCCCAGCAGGACAGTAAGTGAAGTTTCTTCCAAGTGAAGTGCCAGTTAGTTGCGTTTAAACACGATCCAGGATGATTTCGAGAACGAACTTGCTGCCGAAATAGGCCAGGAACAGGAAAGCGAAGCCGGTCAGGATCCAGCGGTTGGCGGTTTTGCCGCGCCAGCCGAGCTGGTGCCTGCCCCAGAGCAGAACAGCGAATACGAGCCAGGAAATGCCCGACAACACAGCCTTGTGGCTCAGGTGCTGGCCGAAGAAATCTTCCATGAATATGACGCCCGTCAACAGGACACCGGTGAGCAGCAGCAGGCCGAGCCACAGCATTTCGAAGAGCAGTGCTTCCATGGTTTCCAATGGCGGCAGGTGACTGACCAGCGTGAAGGAGCGTTTCTCCTTCAGCAGGCGGTTCATGAATGAGATCAGCACGGCCTGGAAGGCAGCGATGGTCATGATGCTGACGGCCAGGATGCCGAGCAGGATGTGCAGGCCGACGCCGGCAGAGAGGTTTTCCACCGGGTCATACGGGCTCGGCAGGATGACGGAGGCGAGCAGGCACACCAGTGCGAGCGGAAACAGGTAAAGGAACAGGTTGTCGAGAGGCTTTTTCCAGCTGCTTATCAGCACGGCCACCACGATGACCCAGCTCACCAGTGACGCCACCTTGAAAAAACCGAAATCGATGCCCTGCGGCTGCAGCGTGATGAGCAGTATCACGGCAAAGTGGGTGGCCACGGCTACCGTGCCGGTCGCCAGGACGCGGTACCGGTCCTGGTGGTCGGTGGTCAGGTTCCGGCGCTGGAAGAAGGACCCCAGGCCGTAGCTGATCGCCGCAACGAAACTGGCCAGGGTGCTGAGGATGGGAGTTAGCATGGCAAAAGTCTCTCACAACGGGCTTCGGCGTTGAAGTTCTTTTTCGGCAGCGAGGTCAGGAATTAATTGGCCTGCAGCCCTGTGTTCATGCCGCCTGATTTTGTAGAATGGCGCCCTTCGCTACATTTCGATCCGACCTGACAGGAAAAATGCAGACGCATGTTTGAGAATTTAACCGACAGACTATCGCATACCCTTCGCAGCCTGACGGGCAAGGCCGTCCTGACGGAAGACAATATCCAGGAAAGCCTGCGTGAAGTCAGGCGTGCCTTGCTGGAAGCGGACGTTGCACTCCTTGTCGTCCAGGAGTTCGTCGACAAGGTGAAGTTCCGTGCCGTCGGGCAGGAAGTCAGCAAGAGCCTGACGCCGGGCCAGGCCTTCATCAAGATCGTGCAGGCAGAATTGCAGGCGCTGATGGGCGAGGCCAACGAGGCGCTCGACCTGAAGGTGACACCGCCGGCAGTGATGCTCATGGCTGGCCTGCAGGGCGCCGGTAAAACCACCACGGTGGCCAAGCTGTCACTGTGGCTGAAGAATACCCAGAAAAAGTCCGTCATGGTGGTGAGCGCCGACGTGTACCGCCCGGCTGCCATCAAGCAGCTGGAAACACTGGCCGGTGAAGTCGGGGTCACGTTCTTCCCCAGCAGTCCTGACCAGAAACCGGAACAGATCGTCAGGGACGCCATTGCTGCGGCGAAAAAACAGTTCATCGATGTGCTGTTCATCGATACCGCCGGACGCCTCGCCGTAGACGAGGAGATGATGGCCGAGATCAAGACCCTGCATGCCGTGGCCAACCCGGTGGAGACGCTGTTCGTGGTCGACGCCATGACAGGCCAGGATGCAGCGAATACCGCCAAGGCGTTCAACGATACGCTGCCGCTGACCGGTGTCATCCTGACCAAGGCCGATGGTGATGCCAGGGGCGGTGCCGCGTTGTCGGTGCGTCATATCACCGGCAAACCCATCAAGTTTCTGGGTATCGGGGAAAAAACGGACGGCCTCGAAGCCTTCCACCCGGACCGTGTCGCCTCCCGCATACTCGGCATGGGCGATGTCCTGTCGCTGATCGAGGATGTCGAGAAGAAGGTCGACAAGGAGAAAGCCGAAAAACTGGCGAAGAAGATCAAGCGCGGCCAGCGTTTCGACCTGCAGGATTTCAAGGAACAGCTCGAACAGATGAAGAACATGGGCGGCATGGCGAACATGCTCGACAAGATGCCCGGCCTCAGCAGCGCCCAGAAAGCCGCCGCCGGCATGGTGGACGACAAGACCTTCGGGCGCATGGAGGCGGTCATAAACTCCATGACAGCCAGGGAGCGCCAGCGGCCGGAACTGCTCAACGGCTCCCGCAAGCGCCGCATCACGCAGGGGTCCGGCACTTCCGTCCAGGACCTCAACCGCCTGCTGAAACAGCACAAACAGATGCAGAAAGTCATGAAAAAGATGAAAGGCGGCGGCATGGCGAACATGATGCGCGGCCTGGGCGGTATGGGCGGCATGAAACCGCCCGGCGGTTTCCCCAGGATGTAAAACCCCACCCAAAAAAACCCCACAGTTTTTGGTAACTTACAGTTTCAAACCGAAAAATTTTCCCGTAGAATACCGGCCTTTTTTCCGGTCCTGGATTTTGTGTATGGCAAGGCCCTGGGTCGGGAGCCTGTATTAAGTAATATTTCTTAGCGGAAACAAATAGTTATGGTAACAATCAGACTTTCAAGAAGCGGTGCAAAGAAGCGTCCTTTCTACCACCTGACAGTAGCGGACAAGCGCTTTGCCCGTGATGGCCGTTTTATCGAGCGCATCGGGTTCTTCAATCCGGGTGCCCGTGGCCAGGAAGAAAAGCTGCGCGTCGACATGGAGCGGGTGAAGTACTGGCAGGGCCAGGGCGCCATCGCCAGCGACCGTGTTGCCAGGCTGCTGAAGGATGCCGAGAAGGCAGTCACCACAGCCGCCTGATAAGGCAGCGCTGCGGAATGCTTGATGACGCAGCCCTCCGGCCAGCCTGAAGGATATACAACACTGGGCAGGATCGGTGCGGCAGTCGGCATCAAGGGCTGGGTCAGACTGATCTCGTTTACAGACCCGGCCGACAACATCCTCCAATACAGGCATTTCATCCTGGCACCGTTACCTGCAGGCGGTGCAGCGGCGACTGCGCCGGACAGGACAGAGAGGATAGAGATCGACGAAAGCAGGATCCAGGGCAAGGATTTCATCGGCCACATACGCGGCTGTGATGACCGCGAGCTGGCCAGGCAGTACACGGGTCGTGAACTGCTGGTGGCAAAGGCCGCGCTGCCGGACCTGGACGAGAACGAGTTTTACTGGTTCCAGCTGGAAGGCCTGCAGGTCATCAACCTGCAGGACGAGACACTCGGAACCGTGCATCACCTGATCGAGACCGGGGCGAATGATGTCCTGGTGGTGAAGCCAACAGACCAGAGCCTGGATGACCAGGAGCGGTTGATCCCCTGGATTCGCGGACAGGTGATAAAGCAGGTCGACATTGCGGGCGGAATTGTCCGGGTCGACTGGGAAAAGGATTACTGAACAGCAAAACCATGCGGGCAGGAATCATCACACTTTTCCCGGAGATGTTTACTGCGGTCAGTGACTTCGGTGTCACTGGCCGGGCCATCAGGGATGGCCTCGTCGAGGTTAGTTACTGGAATCCCCGGGACTATACCGAAGACAAGCACCGCACCGTGGACGACCGGCCGTATGGCGGCGGTCCCGGAATGCTGATGAAGACCGGTCCGCTGGAACAGGCCGTGGGAGCCGCGAAGGCCGCCATGCCCCAGGCGAAGGTGATCTACCTGACGCCGCAGGGCAGAGTACTCGACCAGGCCGCCATCAACAGGCTGGCTGGCGAAGAAGCCCTCATCCTGTTGTGCGGTCGGTATGAAGGAATCGATGAGCGCGTCATCGAAACCCGGGTGGATGAAGAGTGGTCACTGGGAGATTACGTGCTCAGCGGCGGAGAGCTCGCGGCCATGGCCTGCCTGGATGCGATCATCCGGTTGCAGCCGGGTGCGCTGGGCAGTGATGAATCTGCCGGGCAGGACTCGTTCATGCAGGGCTTGCTGGATTGCCCGCATTACACGAGGCCAGAACACTATGCCGGCAAGTCGGTGCCGGGTGTGTTGTTGAGCGGCGACCATGAAGCCATACGGCGCTGGCGGCTCAAGCAAAGCCTGGGACGAACCTGGCAGCGGCGGCCAGAGTTGCTGGAGCAACTGGACTTGACGAAAGAGCAGCAGGAATTACTGAACGAGTTTGTCGAAGAAGTCGAATCGGGAAGTTGAACGTTAAAAGTTAAAAGTTAAATGCCCACGGGCAATCAGTGGTGGAAATGATGAAGAACAGCATTATCGAAAAAATTGAAAAGGCGCAGATGAAGACCAACGTGCCTGAGTTCTCCCCGGGAGACACCGTGGTGGTGCAGGTGCGCATCAAGGAAGGCGATCGTGAACGTCTGCAGGCCTTCGAAGGCGTCGTTATCGGCAAGCGCAACCGCGGCCTCAATTCCGCGTTCACCGTGCGCAAGATGTCACACGGCGTCGGCGTGGAGCGTACTTTCCAGACCCACAGCAACCAGGTGGAAAGCATCACCCTGAAGCGTCGCGGTGACGTGCGCCAGGCCAAACTGTACTACCTGCGTGACCTGACCGGTCGTGCCGCCCGCATCACCGAGAAGCTGGGCAAGAAAGGCGGTTCCAGTCAGGACGAGGTCTCCATCGCTGCCCAGGTTGAAGCGGCAGTTGCGCAAGAGCCGATTGTTGACGAGACAACTGAACAGGACGAATCCAAGCAAGATTGATCCTGTTAACAGGATGACCCGGCCGGGTTGAATTCTTCACTGAAATGAAGTTCCATAGTGCCGGGTCTCTTGTTCAACCGGGTTGTCATCAGCAAGACCCTTCCAGCGATCCACGTTATCTTGCCGGCACCAGCCGGTTGCATACCAGGAGAAGCCAATGCAAAAAGCCGGTAAAGCCATTCTGACTTTTCTCTGTCTTGTCCTGTCTTTGCAGTCGCCGTTGCAGGCGCAGACTACGGATGAGGCCATCACCGCCATCCGCAGCGTCTTCCAGACCACCCAGCCCAACATGGTCATCGAGGCTATCGTGCCCAGTCCTGTCGATGGCATGTTCGAGGTTACCCTGTTCAATGGCCAGACGATCTATGTCACCGGCGACGCCAGATTCCTGATTCCGGGCGACATGTACGAAGCGCTTCCCGAAGGCCTGGTGAACCGCAGCGAGGAAAGCCGCAACGTGGTGCGCGCGAAGAAGATTGCCGCCGTGCCGGAAAGTGAAATGATCATCTTTGAACCCAAAGATGGCCGCAAGGCGACCATCACCGTGTTCACCGATGTCGATTGTCCCTACTGCCGCCAATTACATGGGGAGATGGACCGTCTCAACGAACTCGGCATCGCTGTCAGGTACCTGGGTTACCCCCGTACCGGGCTGAACACCGAGACGCACAAGAAAATGGTTTCCACCTGGTGTGCGGAAAACCCCAATGTCATGTTCACCAGCGCCACCCGCGGCGGCGCAGTGCCCGAGGCGTCCTGTGACGACCCCATTGCCTCGCATTACCAGTTGGGCAGGGAAGTGGGCGTGACGGGTACGCCGGCCCTGGTCCTGGAAGACGGCACCATTCTTCCAGGCTATGTACCGGCGGATACTCTCGCGGGCTACCTCCTCGGCACGGCTCCCCAGTAAAACCTGTCTCCGGCAGCAATCCCGATGGATTGCCGTCCTTCAGACCCCTATAATTAGCCCTTTTTTTATGCGCGGCAGATCCGCGCAGAGTGAATGATCGTGGATCCCATCAAAATCGGAATATGCGGACTTGGTACCGTCGGTTACGGCACCTATACCGTTCTCACCAACAACAAGGATGAAATCTCCCGCCGCGTCGGTCGTGAACTGATCGTGTCTCATATCGGCACGCGCAGCATCAAGCCGCACCAGAACGTCGGCAATACCAGGGTCAGCAACGACGTTTTCGCCGTGGCTGAAGATCCCGAAGTGGATATCCTGCTGGAACTCATCGGGGGTTACGATGTGGCCCGCGAACTGGTGCTGCGCGCCATCGCCAATGGCAAGCACGTGGTTACTGCCAACAAGGCGATGATTGCCGTCCACGGCAATGAAATTTTCGCAGCCGCCCGCAAGCAGAATGTCCTGGTGGACTATGAAGCGGCGGTGGCCGGCGGAATTCCCATCATCAAGGCCATCCGCGAAGGTCTTGCCGCAAACCAGATCGAATGGCTGGCCGGTATCATCAATGGCACCGGCAACTTCATCCTGACCGAGATGCGCGAAAAAGGCCGTGAATTTGCCGATGTGCTAAAGGAAGCCCAGGCGCTCGGTTATGCCGAGGCCGATCCGACCTTCGATGTCGAAGGTATCGATGCCGCGCACAAGCTCACCATCCTGGCATCCATCGCATTCGGTATTCCGCTGCAATTCGAGAAAGCCTACACCGAGGGCATCAGCGGCATCACCATCGAGGATATCCGCTATGCTGACGAGCTTGGTTACCGCATCAAGCACCTGGGTATCGCCCGCAAGTCCGATGACGGTGTCGAGCTGCGCGTGCACCCGACATTGATCGCCGACGACAAGCTTATCGCCAACGTCAATGGCGTCATGAACGCAGTAATGGTGCAGTGTGATGCCGTGGGTCCGACCATGTATTACGGTGCCGGTGCCGGCGCGCTGCCGACCGCCTCTGCCGTCGTGGCGGATGTCATCGATGTGGCGCGCAGTATTTCACATCCACAGGACAGCGTTCCCGCGCTGGCCTTCCAGGAAGACAGCCTGTCCGATTTGCCGGTGCTTCCCATCGAGGCGGTCGACAGCGCCTATTACCTGCGTGTGCAGGCCAAGGACAAGGCCGGTGTGCTGTCGGATATCACGGAAATCCTCGGCGATTTCGAGATCAACATCGAGGCCGTGATCCAGAAGGAGCCGCGCGTGCATGACAGCGAACAGGTCCTGTCCGTGATCATCCTTACCGATGAAATACGGGAAGGCACCATGAATACGGCGATCGCGAATATCGAGGCGCTTGATGCCGTGTCAGGCAAGGTGACGCGTATCCGCATGGACCGGCTGGAATAGGGGGCAACGAGTGAGATACATCAGTACACGCGGCAAATGCCCTGCGCAGAATTTCGAGCAGGTCCTGCTGACAGGCCTGGCCCCGGACGGCGGTCTGTACATTCCCGAGCAGGTGCCGCAGGTGAGCGCCGAGCAATTGCATGCCTGGAAAGGTCTCGGCTACGCTGACCTGGCCTTCGAAATCATTCGCCTGTACGTCGCAGAATGCATGCCCGAAGAGGATCTGCGCGCCATCATCGATGACACTTATGCCGTGTTTTCCCATCCCGAGGTCGCGCCCTTGCAGCAGCTGGGCGACAACGAATATGTCCTCGAACTTTTCCACGGCCCGACCCTGGCGTTCAAGGATTTTGCACTGCAGCTGCTTGGCAGGCTGCTGGATTATTTTCTCGCACGTCGGCAAAAACATGTGGCCATTCTTGGCGCCACTTCCGGCGACACCGGCTCGGCAGCGCTGGAAGGCTGCCGCCATTGCGAATGGGTGGATATGTACATCCTCTATCCACACAACCGCGTATCGGAAGTGCAGCGCCGCCAGATGACCACCGTACCCGGCGACAACGTCAACAGTATCGCCATCGAGGGCAATTTCGATGACTGCCAGAACATCGTGAAGCAGGCTTTCGCCGACCAGGCCTTCCTGCCGGCGGGCTACCAGCTGGTAGCGGTCAACTCGATCAACTTCTCGCGCATCATGGCGCAGATCGTGTACTACTTTCATGCCGCACTGAAAATCGCCGGCGGTGAGAAACCGGTTTCCTTCTCGGTGCCCACCGGCAACTTCGGCGACATTTATGCCGGTTACCTGGCGAAGAAGATGGGGCTGCCGTTGGACAGGCTGATCATCGCCACCAACAAGAACGACATCCTGCATCGCTTCATCAGCAGCAACCGGTACAACCTTGGCACGCTGGAGCAGAGCCTGTCACCGAGCATGGATATCATGGTTTCCAGCAATTTCGAGCGTTTCCTGTATGACCTGTTCCAGGGCGATACGGAGCAGGTCACCGCATTCGTCACAGGGCTCGGGCGCAATGCCCAGCAGGTGACTGATGCACAGTGGCAGTTTGCCAAGGACATTTTTGACAGTTGCCGCGTGGATGACGACACCACCTGCGACACCATTAGCGAAGTGTTCGCCGCGAACGGCTATCTGCTCGACCCGCATACCGCCATCGGCGTGAAGGCGGCCCGGGTGTGCTGCGCGGACAACCCCAATCCGGTTGTCTGTCTTGCCACGGCGCATCCGGCAAAATTCGCCGATGCCATTACGCGGGCCGGGCTGAAGACGCCGGCGCTGCCGGCGCACCTGGCCGATCTAATGGAAAGGGAAGAGCGTATGACCGTCTTGCCGGCAGACCTGTCGGCGGTCACAGGCTATATAAAGAAAACCCTGTAACGTAATCAGCCTGGCGGGGCGAGTTCAACCTCGAACTCGAGTGTTTCCTTGTCGCGCAGAGTGACCACCTTCACCTTGTCACCGGGCTGGTGCTGCTCGAGGGCATTGAGCAGGTCGTCGGTTGTCATGATCTGGTGGCCGTCCACTTCCACGATAATGTCCCCGAGGTATATCTCGCCGCGCCTGTCCTGGCGAAAGCCGATCATGCCGGCATTGGCCGCGGGCATGCCTTCTGTCACCTGGTAGATGGGCAGGCCGCGGATGCCGCGCTGGCGCGCCCAGTTGTCCGGCGTATTCATCACACCAAGCAGCGGCCTGACCTCCTTGCCATACATCTGCAGCTGCGGAACGATTTTCTTCACGGTATTCACCGGTATGGCGAAGCCGATACCGGAGCCGTTGTTCGGATTGATGGTCTGGGAATTGACGCCGATCAGCTGGCCGAGGGAATTGAGCAGTGGGCCGCCCGAGTTGCCGGGGTTGATCGCCGCATCGGTCTGGATGACATCGCGGATGGTGCGGTTGGTCAGGGAGTTGATTTCACGGCCCAGGGCGCTGACGACGCCGACCGTCAGTGTCGTGTCGAGGCCGAAGGGGTTGCCGATGGCAAGCACCTTGCGGCCGACCTCCAGTTCTCCGGAGTCCCCAAGCGGCAGCGGATTCAGTAAATCCCTTGGCGCCTGGATGCGCAGCAGGGCCAGGTCCTTGTCCGGTGCGCGGCCAACCAGTTCGGCATCCCAGGTACTCTGGTCCTGCAGGGTTATGGTGACATGGTCGGCGCCCTGGATGACATGGTCATTGGTGACGATGTAGCCTTCATCGCTCCAGACGAAACCGGTGCCAGTGCCCTGAGGGATTTCCTGGACGTTCAGGGAGAAAAAATCGGTGCGGCGGTACGCATTGTTGGTGACATAAACCACTGCCGGGCTGGCTTTCTTGAAGATATCGATGGTGTTGGATTCATCATCCGTGTGAAATGTCAGGTAATCCGCCGCAGAGGTGTCGGCAGCGGGCAGTAGCAGTGAAGCCGAAACAACGAGGAAAAAGCATAAAATAGCAATTCCGTTTTTGATTTTCATGGTCTAACCTGTCTTTGATTCAAGGTAATTCCGCCCAAACTGGATAGTGATGGTACATTAGGCTGGAATCGCGGAAATTAGTTCCTTCTACGTTTACCAAACATATGGACGCTCCCGACACTTATCAAGCCGTCCCGGATATTCCGGACCATGGTTTGCTGCGTGATTTGCTGGCAGATGCACTGGCCACACATGCCGACCGGGTCGCCTTCAGTTGTGACGGGACGAAACTGACTTACCGTGAGCTCGATCGCCAGAGTGATGCCATTGCCGCCTGGCTGTTGCGGGAATCCACCCTCATGCCGGGCGACCGCGTGGCGATCCAGCTGCCCAACCTGCTGCAGTATCCCATTACCGCGCTTGGCGTCATCAAGGCAGGGATGGTGATCGTCAATATCAATCCCCTGTACACGGCCGGTGAAACCGAGCACCAGCTCATGGATTCCGGTGCCAGGGCGCTGGTTACCCTGGAAGAAGTGCTGCCAGTCACCAGCAAGATCCTGCCGGGTACGGCGATCGAAAAGGTGGTCGTGACCCGGGCCACTGAATTCCACCCCTGGCGCCTGAGGCTGGCATACCGGATTTCGCAATGGCTGCGCCGACGCAAACCGGCAGCTATCCGGTTTTCCGCCCGGGTTGAATTCGAACAGGTATTGAATAAAGGAAAGCGCTACCTGCGCTTCATGCGCATGCCCGCTTTAGCGGCATTGTCGCCGGAGAAACTGGGTCACCAGGAATCCGGGCACCTCAGCCTCATACAGTACACTGGCGGAACAACGGGTACGGCCAAGGGGGCCATGCTGTCGGATGGCAACATCATTGCCAACATGCTGCAGTTGGACCTGGCAATCGGCGATCATTCGCCGCCGCCCGGCAGCGTGATCGTGGCACCGTTGCCGTTTTACCACATCTATGCCTTCACCCTGAATTTCGCCTATTCCATCTACAAGGGCTATCACGGCGTTCTCATTCCCGATCCGCGCAATACCGACCGCCTGGTCAACACGCTGAAGCGCCACCGGATCAACGGCATCGTCGGCGTGTCCACCCTGTACAACGTGCTGTGCCGGCATCCGGAGTTCCGCAAACTGGATTTCTCCGGGCTGGACGTCTGCACCTCGGGCGGCATGGCACTGTCAGTGCCGACTGCGCGGCGCTGGGAAAAGCTGACCGGCTGCCGGATTCTTGAAGGCTATGGCCTGACGGAAACCTCGCCGCTGGTTGCCAGCGGTTGTTACTCCGACTACCAGGAAGGCAAGATCGGCCGCGCCACAAAATGGACCGAGCTGCGAATCGTCGATGAGACGGGCAAGCTGCTGCCGCCAGGCGAGGCGGGCGAAATCCAGGTGCGCGGTCCGCAGGTGATGCTGGGTTACTGGAAGCGTCCCGAAGAAACCGCGGACATCCTCACGGTTGACGGCTGGCTCAGCACCGGCGATGTCGGCGTTATCGATGCAAGCGGTTACCTGACGGTCGTGGATCGCATCAAGGACCTGATCCTGGTGTCGGGTTTCAATGTCTACCCGGCGGAGATTGAGGACCTGGTCGTTCGCCATCCCGATATTCGCGAGGCTGCTGCCATCGGTGTACCAAAGGAAGAGGGCGAGCAGGTAAAGCTGTTTGTCATTTCCGAGAACCCCGACTTGACCGAGGAAGAGGTCATCCAGTTTTGCCGTCAGGGACTGACGCCCTACAAGGTGCCGAGTCGGGTTGAGTTTCGCGCCACACTGCCGCGTACCAACGTGGGCAAGATCCTGCGCCGCCAGTTGCGGGAGGATCAGGTAGCCTGATCATGGTGGAAGTGCTTGAGCGCGTGGCCGAGGCCGAGTCGGCGCTGGATATGTCAATTCACCCGGTGCTCCGGCGCATCTATGCCACCCGCGGGGTATTCCACGAAGGCGAACGCCGGCTGGAGCTGACCGACCTGCTGCCGCCGCGGTTGCTGAAGAACAGTGACAGGGCTGCCGCCATACTGGCCGACGTGATGGCAGCGGACAAGCATATTCTCGTCGTCGGTGATTTCGATGCCGATGGCGCCACCAGCTGCGCCCTGTTCAAGCTGGGCTTGCAGGCGATGGGGTATGCCAGCGTGGATTACCTGGTACCCAACCGCTTCGAATACGGCTACGGCCTGACCCCGGAGATAGTCGCCGTCGCCGCGACACGCAACCCGGATCTCATCGTGACAGTCGATAACGGCATTGCCAGCATCGATGGGGTCGAGGCGGCCAACGCCGCCGGCATCGACGTGCTGGTGACGGATCATCACCTGCCCGGCAATGCCCTGCCGGCGGCACGCTGCATCCTCAATCCCAACCTGCCGGACTGCGGTTTTCCCAGCAAGTCCCTGGCCGGGGTGGGCGTCGTGTTCTACCTGCTGTCGGCTCTGCGCGCCGAATTGCGTGAACGCGGCTGGTTCGACAGCAAGCAAGTGCCTGAACCGAACATGGCGCAGTTTCTCGATCTCGTTGCCCTTGGCACGGTGGCTGACGTCGTGCCACTGGACCAGAACAACCGTCGCCTCGTTCGCCACGGCATCAATATCATTCGCAGCGGCAGGGGCAGGCCCGGCATCCTGGCCCTGCTGGAAGTGGCGGGCAGGAATCCGGTTACCGCCGTAGCCGGCGATCTTGCCTTTTCGGCGGGTCCGCGACTGAATGCGGCGGGCAGACTGGACGACATGTCCTTAGGGATTGCCTGCCTGCTCGAGGAAAACCCCTCACGCGCACGCGACATGGCGATGCAGCTCGATGGCCTCAATCGCGACCGCCGCCAGATCGAGCAGGACATGCAGGAGCAGGCCATGGCGGTGCTCGCAAACCTGGACATCCATGCCTCCGACCAGCTTGGCATCTGTCTCTACGATCCGGCCTGGCACCAGGGCGTCATCGGTATTCTCGCCTCGCGCATAAAGGAAAAATTCCATCGGCCCTGTATCGTCTTTGCCGATAGCGGTGGGGAAGAGGACGGCAGCAAGGTCATCAAGGGCTCGGCCCGGTCCATCGAGGGACTGCACATTCGTGATGTGCTGGATGCACTTGCCACTCGACATCCCGCGCTACTGCAGAAGTTCGGCGGTCACGCCATGGCAGCGGGACTCTCCATCCGGCAGGATGATTTTCAGGCCTTTGCCAGCGCCTTCGAGGAAGTGCTGAGAAAAGAACTCGACAGGGAATCGCTCCTGCAGACCACCTGGGTCGATGGTGAATTGAGCCCGGATTGTTTTTCACTGGCCTTTGCCAGCGAGTTGCGCGAAGCCGGACCCTGGGGGCAGCATTTTCCGGAGCCCCTGTTCCAGGGCGAATTCGCGGTCATCAACAACCGCGTTGTGGGGGAAAAGCACCTGAAGCTGACATTGCAGGTGCCCGGTGACGGCCCGCTTATCGATGCCATCGCCTTCAATGTCGATGAAGACCTGTTGCACAGGAACCTGGTTCGCATCGCCCTGGCTTACCGGCTCGACGTCAACGAGTTCCGCGGCAACCTCAGTCCACAGCTGGTGGTGGAGCAGGTGCTCGATTACTCTGCCGTCTGATTTTTGTGCAAAAAAAACCCGGCTATCGCCGGGTTTCTTGTCTGCAAAGGCTTAATTGGCCAGTGATTTGATGTAGGCGGCTACATCTTCGATCGCCTGGTCATTCGGCAGTGTCTGTGCCATGGGGGCCATCTGCATGCCGAAGGTGTCTTTCGGGTTGGTGCCGCGAACACCGTTCTTGAAATTCTGCAGCTGGCGGATGACATACCATTCTTCCTGGCCGGCCAGGGAAGGCGCGTTCAACGCTTCCATGCCTTCGCCATTGGCGCCATGGCAGGCACCACAGGTGGCGTAATAGGCTTTGCCGCGCTCGGCATCACCGGCGGCGAAAACGCCTGAGGAAATGCTGGCAAGCAGTGATACGGCAGCAATTGCAACTGTTGCTTTCAACTTCATTGGGGGTCACTCCTGTTACTGGGTGGCTATATTAAATATCGGGGTATCTGAACTCATTCTGAACTACAGCTGATTTTCTCGAAACGCGCACCCCGTAAACGGGGGTCCCTTATGGCACTACCGGGGCTGCAAGGGAGTTTGCTTTGTAATTTATCTCTGCTGCCTGAACGGAGCGCGATTATAGCAACATTGGCCCAAATTTAAAGGCCGGGAAATGCCTCCCTGGCGCCGTATTTTGCATGGTTTCCGCGAGGCTAAACGAGTAACATTTGCGCTTTTCCGCAGGAAGAGAACCATGAGTATCAAGTCAGACAAATGGATCCGCCGCATGGCCGAGCAGCATGGCATGCTGGACCCGTTTGAGCCGAACCAGGTCCGCGAAGTGGACGGCCGCCGGGTCATTTCCTATGGCACATCCAGCTACGGTTACGACGTGCGCTGTGCCAGCGAATTCAAGATATTCACCAACGTGCACACCTCCAACGTGGTGGACCCGAAAAACTTCGATGAAACCAGTTTTGTCAGCATCAACGAGGATTACTGCGTCATCCCGCCCAACTCCTTTGCCCTGGCCCGCACGGTCGAGTATTTTCGTATTCCTTCCAACGTGCTGACCGTCTGCCTGGGTAAATCCACTTATGCCCGCTGCGGCATCATCGTCAATGTCACACCGCTCGAACCGGAGTGGGAAGGCCACGTGACCCTCGAGTTTTCCAATACCACGCCGCTGCCGGCCAAGATCTACGCCAACGAAGGGGTGGCGCAGATGCTGTTTTACGAGTCCGACGAGCAATGCGAGGTCACCTACAAGGACCGTAACGGCAAATACATGAGGCAGACCGGGGTGACACCGCCCAAGTCCTGAATATTTGCACACATTTCGGCATTATCTCCTTGATTTTTCGGTATAATCCCGGACCTTTCAACGTCGGAAACCAAACCAGGGCAGGGCATGCTTGAGGCCAGAGACCTGTATTGCGAGCGTGATGACCGGGTGCTGTTCCAGCACCTGGACTTCAGCCTGTGCGCCGGCCAGGCCATCCAGGTACAGGGCTCCAACGGCAGCGGCAAGACCACGCTGCTGCGCATCCTTTGCGGCCTGAACCGGGACTACCGGGGCGATATCCGCTGGCAGGGCCAGCCGGTCGAAAAAGCCAGGGCGGATTTCCGCGCCCAGGTGTTCTACCTGGGTCATGCCCCCGCCATCAACAGGCGCCTCAGTGCTGCCGAAAACCTGCGCTGGTTCTGTGCATCCCGCGGCGTGCGTGCCGGCAATATCCGCGCGGCGCTGGCGGCCTTCAACCTGCAGGGCTATGACGATGTCCCCTGTTACATGATGTCTGCCGGCCAGCAGCGCCGTGTCAGCCTGGCCCGAATGAAACTGGTCCCTGCCGCCGTGTGGATACTGGATGAGCCCTTCACCGCCCTGGACAGGAAAGGGGTCAGTGAACTGGAAGGCATGCTGTCGGACTTTGTCAGGTCCGAAGGTTCGCTGCTGCTGACCACGCACCACCCGCTGCAGATGGATTGCGACGTCGGCATCATCGACCTCGATGCCGGCATGCGTGAGAGGGGCGGTGTATGACCACTGAAGCGACTGCGGGCCTGGCCAGCGTCATGGGTGCGACCATCCGGCGCGAACTGCTGCTGGCCATGCGTTCACCGGGGGACGTGATCAATCCGCTGATGTTCTTCATCATTGCGGTCACCCTGTTTCCCCTCGGCGGCGGTGTCGAGGACGCCTTCCTGGCCACTATCGCCCCGGGCGTGATCTGGGTGACGGCCCTGCTGGCCGTGATGCTGTCCCTGGACAGCCTGTACCGGGCCGATTACGAGGATGGCAGCCTGGAGCAGCTCCTGATGAGCCCGCAGCCCCTGTATTTCCTGGTGCTGTCAAAAGTCTTCAGTCACTGGCTGATGGCCTGTCTGCCGATCATCGTGCTGGCGCCGGTGCTGGCGCTGATGCTGAAACTGCCGGCCGCCGGTATCGGGGCGCTGGTCATCAGCCTCGCCCTCGGCACGCCGATCCTGGTGCTCATCGGGGCCATCGGCATGGCGCTGACCGTGGGCCTTTCCAGGAGTGGTTTGCTACTCGCTGTGTTAATATTGCCGCTGTATGTTCCGGTGCTCATTTTCGGTACCGGCGTGGTAGATGCAGCCATCAATGACATGGCCTATGCAGGTCTGCTGGCCCTGATGGGCGCGATGCTCGCCCTGGCCATCAGCCTCTCCCCCCTGGCAATCGTCGCGGCACTGCGGATCAGCGTGAACTGACTATCAACTACATGGCTTCGATACGTGGTACGGCTTCGAAAATAGTTTTACTTCGACAAACGGCATAATTCATTTAACAGTCCTGCAATCAAGGAAACAGAATTTTCAATGTGGCAATGGTTATACAAACTCGGCTCTCCCCGGTGGTTCTATGAACTGGGCGAGCGCAGCCTCCCGTGGTTGTGGGGCGCCACGGTGTTCCTGCTGGCCGTAGGGGTTGTCTGGGGCCTGGCCTTTGCACCGCCTGATTACCAGATGGGTGACAACTACCGCATCATCTATATGCACGTGCCGTCGGCCGGTCTCATGAAGGGCTGTTTCTACA
>Ga0181582_10000888_pt1 | contig 22440 bp, 18 predicted proteins | sample 071ome_32_FD_132438 | JGI IMG/M metagenome (GOLD analysis project Ga0181582, IMG submission 132438) | Coastal salt marsh microbial communities from the Groves Creek Marsh, Skidaway Island, Georgia - 071405AT metaG (megahit assembly) | ecosystem: Environmental > Aquatic > Marine > Intertidal...
CCGTTGTCCGTCGTTCGTCGTTCGTCGTTCGTTGTTGTTCGCGGATGAGATCACTGCGCTCGCCTCTCGTCTCTAGCTCCGGAATGACGAACGGCGACAATTCGGTATGTTTCATCGGCTCCTCGCCCCTCCTCCATCTCAGCCCTTCCCTCGCATCGGTCGGCCTACCATTCCCCGGCCTGCCCGTTGTCGCATTGTGCGCACAATGCGCTTCCCCATTCAGTAGTTTTGATTCATAAGAGACTATTGTTGCGTGCTGAACGCCAAAACACGCGAGTATAGCCGCACATTGACGATGCTCGCCACCTCTATGAACATGGTTGCCGCGGCAATGCCGGCCGTTGTGGCTCCCAAGCGGCCGTTCCGCGCCGCGCAGAACAAGCATGTCGTTCGATTTAACGCTACTGTGGTGCGCGCCGCCGCCGTGGACGAGGCGGAGGCAATCGACACGACGAACGTCGTGCTGGGCTCTGCCGAGCCCAAGCGCCGCGGGGTGTCCCGCCGCTACAAGGTGGAGTTCGCCAAGACGCCGGGGAAGGATGTGGCGATGGGCCCGAAGGAGGCGATCGAGCTCGTGCTGTCGACGGCGTCGGCCAAGTTCACCGAGACGGTCGAGCTGCATGCCAAGCTCAACATTGACCCGAAGTATGCCGACCAGCAGCTTCGCGCGACCGTGTCCCTGCCCAAGGGGACCGGAAAGACGAGCAGGGTGGCTGTCGTGTGCCAGGGAGACAACGAGAAGGTCGCGCTCGACGCGGGGGCCGACTACGCCGGCGGCGACGACCTGATTCAGCAGATCGAGGAGGGGCTGATGGACTTTGATAAATTGGTTGCCACGCCGGATATGATGCCCAAGATTGCCAAGCTGGGACGCCAGCTCGGACCGAGGGGTCTGATGCCGAACCCGAAGGCCGGAACGGTGACCACCGACGTGGCCGCCGCCGTGAAGGACTTCAAGGGGGGCAAAGTAGAGTATAGGGCTGACAAGGCTGGAAACGTGCACGTCGGGTTCGGAAAGGCGTCGTTCTCGGCCGATGACCTGCTGGCTAACCTGAAGGCCATCCAGGAGAGCATGGACGCCAACAGGCCGGCCGGTGCCAAGGGCGTCTTCTGGAAGACCTTGACGCTCTGCACCACGATGGGACCGGGCGTGAGGGTCAACTACGGCGCGCTGAGGGACATGGCCAGCAGCGAGCAGTAACGTATATACCATTCTCTTTCGTCCATTTTTTCTCAGTATAGGGTGTAGGTAGGTTACCCAAACGAAGTGTAAATTCGATTCATCCGGTAGGTAGGGCTACCCTTCCCCGACGTTGATGTCGTTCCACCGCTGTTCCGCCTTGGAGACCGGCCGCCGTGCCAGCTCGGCGCTCTCGTCCCGTTGCAGGAACCGTCCCATCCCGTGCGAGCTTGCAGCCGTAGCGTTCGTGCCCTTCGCGGCGGGGTCTGCCGAAGGATGTGTTGCCTCGTCGTAGTACGGGCTCATCTCCACGTCGTAGAGCAGCCCGGGGTCGCTCTCGTGGCTCTGCATCATCGGGCCGGCGTAGCTTTTGCCAAACGCCCCGCCCGGGCCGCCTTTCGCAGTGCCGTCCGAATACAGCACGTAGTTCTGGTACGTGGGCGCAAACTGATGCATGGTGTCCGTCACGACGTCTCCCACGCTCATCGCGTGGAGCGCCTGCGTCCGCCCCAGGCCCGTCGGCGCGTCGCTGGCAAACTCCTTCCATGGGAACGCAAACAGCATGAAGATGGCCGCGGGCAGCATCTCCACCGATGTGAGCCAGTTTTGTACCGCGTTTCCGTCCTCGGCCGAGGGGATGATGCTCACGCCCACGAAGATGGAGATGATGAGCCCCTGCCAGTAGGTCAGGAAAATCACCGACTTGACGAGGATGAACTTGAGCAGCGGCCTGAACGGTTCCAACAGCTCGTGCGTCCCCATATAGAAGAGCAGCAACGCGTACAACGCCACAGTGTACGTGATGTTGTACACGATAGTGATCCACAGGTAGCTGCCGCTGACGCTCCAGTCTCCCTCCGTGTAGTGCCCCGTCGCGTACAGGATGACCGTCAGGATGGCGAGGATCGGCTTGACGATGACAAACTGCAGCGCGCCACGCTTGACGCTCCGAATGAACTGCCCGTTGACTTGGAGGGGAGACAGGCAGCACGTACATGCCGACCACGAGGGAAGCAGCACGACGCCTTGCATCTTGATCTCCACCGCCCCAGGCCCCCCGACGTACTCGAGACACAGCGACATGAAGTTATAGATGATCCACGCCTCGTAGCAATCGCGGATCGTGGCGATGTAGATCGACGCGTCTTCGGCCAGGAGCGACGCGAAGGAGCACACCGCGTACCTGACGAACGAACGAACGGAGCGCGGTGAGCGGGCGAGGAGCGATGACAGACGAGCGCGCGTCGGCTCAGTTCATTTTCAACACGTACACCGGGACCATGAAGATGATCCGGATGATGTATCTCTGGAACATGGGCTCTGTGTAATGTCTCAAGTGCTGGATGATGTGGAATATTGCCAGGATGGCCGCCGCTATGGCGCAGATGCCGGCGATGGCGGCCGCCGAGGCGCTGTTGAACCAGAAGTTCGAGCTGCCAGCGGTGCCCGTCGAGGTGTCTGTGGTTGCGCTCGATGCGTCGCCCGCCGCCGGCCCCATGGCCTCTGGCCCCGGCGCCAACAGCGGTGCTGCCGCGTCGTCCATCAACGGTTGCGTCCTGATTCTCGAAAGAATCCGTCGTGTGTTCGTCGCGTCTCGTGTCTCCGCCTTCAACCGGGTTGGATATAGATATACGTTCGATATACGAGCGTCGTCTTCGTCTTCGTCTTCGTCGTCGTCGTCGTCTTCGTCGTCGTCGTCGCAACGACGAACTTTGCAAATCGAGTTCGCAGCGCAGCGCTTCGTTTCGAAGACTGAGTCGGCGGGACGTACGGCGTCCCGAGCAGCGTCGTGCACGCGCCCCGGCTCGGCAGGAACGTGGAAGTCGCGGCACGAGCGGGATACAGCTGGCTGAATGGCTGCCTTTCTTCTGCGCCGCCTGCCATCGCCGTCACGGTTTCAGACGAGCGGTTCCCCGACCACGTTCGGTCACGCCACGCGGGGACCTCAGTCGTGGCGGCCCGCTGGATCGTGCGATCGCACGATCGATCGATCCAATCGGTCTCTCCCTCCGCGGGACGAGAGGCTCTCTGCCCCCCTGCCCCTCCCTCGAGAGAGTCGTCTCGGAATCCCGGGACGCTCTTCGAAGAAGAACAGGACGCCTCGTACACTCGAATTTTTTACGAGACCGTTGTCACCCTTCACCACATCCATACGAGACGATGATTGCTACCATGAAGCTTGCTGCCATGCCGGTGCAGCCTGCGGCCTGCTCCAGGAAATTTTCCTCGATGAAACTCAGCGCCACGATGCGCCCCTTATCGCCCGTTTCCAAGCCCCACGCCCCGGTTTTGGCCGGGAAGGGCTTGCGTGCGGCCAACAGTGTCGCCGCCAAGCGCGATTTGAAGGCGATGGCTGCCTCGGGCCCGACCGAGATTGTCTACGCAGCGAGTGCGGACACTGGTACGTTGTGCAGGTTTCACGCATGTCGGGTGGTCTCATTGTGACGATGGGGACATATTTGATTGGGTGACGGCTCGTGGATGGCCGCCGGTGGTGGCCCCAGTTTGAATGGATCCGTAGATTGACGACGAGAGGGAATTGATGAGAATGAACGACGAAACGCCCGCTCGCCCGCTCACATCATCAACGTGCGTGTCCTCCCTCTCCTGACAGGCATCAAGTGGGGAGCCGACCTCAAGAAGCTAGGCACCTGCGTTGCCATCGCGGCTGCCATGTGGTTTGCGCCGGCTCCGGCCGGCGTGAGCGCCCAGGCGTGGCACCTGCTGGCCATCTTCTTGGGAACCATCGCCGGGATCATCACCCAGCCGTTGCCGCTCGGTGCGGTCGCCATGCTCGGACTGGGCGCCTCGATGATGACGGGCGTCCTGACGTTCTCTGCGGCGTTCAGCGCGTTTGCCTCTGAGATCCCCTGGCTCATTGCCATCGCGTTCTGGCTGTCGGGTGGATTCATCCGCTCAGGGCTCGGCGCCAGGATTGCTTACAGCATCGTCAGCCTGTTCGGAAAGACCACGCTCGGCCTCACGTACTCGCTCGTCCTGGCCGAGGCGCTGCTGGCGCCTGCCATCCCGTCCGTGGCGGCGAGGGCGGGGGGCCTGTTCCTGCCGCTCGCCAAGGCGCTGTGCCTGGCTTGCGGATCTGACCCCGAGAACGGCACCGAGAAGAAGATGGGCGCCTACCTCATGATGACGTGCTTCCTGTGCACGACCGTGTCGTCGGGAATGTTCATCACCGCCATGGCCGCCAACCCGCTGGCGGTCAACCTCGCGCTCGACGCTGGTATTGCCATCAGCTGGGGAACTTGGGCCGTCAGCGCGATCGTGCCCGGTCTCGCGTGCCTGCTGCTCACGCCGGCGCTGCTCTACGTGCTCTACCCGCCCGAGGTCAAGGACACGCCGGACGCGCCGGCCAAAGCCAAGGAGGAGCTTGCCAAACTGGGACCCATGAGCACTGACGAGAAGCTCACCGCTGGAGCGCTCGGACTCACGGTGGCCCTGTGGATCTTTGGCGGCTCGATCGGCGTCAACGCCGTGGCCGCGGCCCTCACGGGACTGTCCATCCTGCTCGTCACCGGTGTCGTGTCGTGGAAGCAGTGCTTGTCCGACAACCAGGCCTGGGACACACTGACGTGGTTCGCCGCGCTCATCGCCATGGCGGCCTACCTCAACAAGTTTGGGTTCATCTCATGGTTCTCCGCCAAGGTCGTGGGAGTCATCGGCGGGCTCGGACTGAGCTGGCAGGGATCGTTCGGTCTCATCACCGCCCTGTACTTCTACAGCCACTACTTCTTTGCCAGCGGAGCTGCGCACATTGGTGCCATGTACACCGCCTTTTTGTCCGTGGCGATCGCCTGCGGCACCCCGGGTCTGCTCGCGGCCCTGGCCCTCGGCCAGCTGTCCAACGTCATGGGTTGCCTGACGACGTACGGAATCGGTTCCGCTCCGCCGTACTACGGCACCGGCTACGTCCCGCAGACCAAGTGGTATCAGTGGGGAGGCGTCTTCTCCGCCATCTACCTGGCCATCTGGCTCGGCGTCGGCGGCGCCTGGTGGAAGGTTTTGGGGCTCTGGTGATCCGGCAGAGCGTTGAGCGTTGAGAGTTTTTTGAAGTCAAGTAAGAGTGCTATCGATATCGGTCGTTACAGTAGACATCGAGGCATCGCTTATTTTGTACAGCGGCACGCCGCCCCTGAGATTTCGGGGGGGTTTCAACCACCTCCTCAACACCGCACCCTCCCTCTTCTGCTTCTTAGTAAAGAGTATAATACATACTAATACAACGTACATGCGCTCAGGAAATGAATTGTCGGGATCAACCTCCCGCCGCGCCCTCTCAAACCCCTCGATCGGATAGCCGAGCATGCAGCCGCGCCCTATCCCAATTACACATATGTACATGCACATATATAGTCGTCTAGTTTGACTTGGCAAACTCCTCGCCCTTGGAGATGCTGTCCTTCAGCTCGCCCATCATCGCCTTGAGTCCCGCCTGCTCGTACGCGTTCAGCTCGCCCAGTCCGTAGACCTCCTCGACTCCGTTCCTTCCCAGCTTGACCTTGCTCGAGAAGTACGGCATCTCGGTCACCCCGCTGGCGACATAGCTGCACTCGATCACGTCATCGTCTCCGTTCAAGCCCCGAAGACAGGCATCGGCGAACAGCGCGCCCGCATACGCCATACTCAGCGTCGCACTTCCCTTTCCAGCCTTGGCCTGCACGACCTCCGTACCTCCGTCCTGCGTCCTCTTGGTCAGCGCATCGATCACGTCGGCCGAGAGCGCGTTGCTCGGCGTCGGCACGGCCTGCGAGAACAGCGGCAGGATGGTCACCCCCGCGTGTCCTCCAACCACGGGCACGTCCACCCGCTCCACGTCCACGCCGGCCTTCTCGGCATAGAACGTCTTGGCCCTGACCACGTCGAGCGTCGTCACGCCCAGCACGCGCTTCTCGTCGTAGACGCCCATCTTCTTGAGCGTCTCCGCCGCGATCGGCACGGTCGAGTTGACCGGGTTGGAGATGATGTTCAGGAGGGCCTTCGGGCAGTGGCGCCCGCAGGCCTCGACGAGGTTCTTGACGATGCCTGCGTTGATCTTGAAGAGGTCGTCGCGGGTCATGCCGGGCTTCCTCGGGACTCCGGCCGGGATGATGACCACATCGGCGTCCTTCAGAGCCGCTCCCAGCTCCTCCTCTCCGGCGTAGCCCTTGACGGAGGCCTTGGAGTTGATGTGGGAGACGTCAGCGGCAACACCGGGGGTGCCGGCAATATCGTAGAGCGACAGCTCCGAGACGTACGGGGAGAGCTTCATCAGCAGCGAGAGCGGCTGACCGATGCCACCTGTTGTTATCATCAGAGGGGGGGGGGACGCGCGCGTGAGGGAATGGCGCGTGACGACGGATGGCACGGCCGTGGCACGGACTCGGTCAAGTCGTAATCTGGCGTTCGATTCCTCGCCCGTTCTACGACGGCGGACGCCCGAATCCATCCCGCGCCCACGTCACACGACATCCCTTGACGTTTAGTCCGCCGATGCGCCCAGTGCGGGCGTTAAGCACGTACCAGCAGCTCCCAGCACCGCCACTTTCCGATCGGGCAGAGAGGAAGACGCGAATCCCCGCGTCGTCCTCAACAGCGCCTCCTTTCCAGCTTTACGAAGATGGTTCATGGTGATATATGACACACGTGGTGGTAGAGAAAGATCGTTAGAGTGACGCGAGTGGCCGCCGTCGGAAGGGAGGGGCCATGCAGCGTAGTGAAGATCCTCGAGGCGGAGGGAGCTCCCTAAAGGGAGGACGAAGACAACGGTCGAATGGTCGACCGGTCGACTGGCTGGTCGGCCAGCCGTGTCCTGCGTGCCCTCCACGCAGATCACGTGTCCCCACGGCTCCCCTGGTCCCCGATCGGACGACGCCCGCCCGCTGGATGGTTCGATCGATCGCTCGATCGTCCCCCCGGGCCGGCGCATTCGCATGGAGCGCGGGATCCCCACGTAGGAGCGTGAGGGCGCAGCCCACACGCACGCGGGCGAACGAGTGACGCCCGGGTGGGTGGGCCGTCCTAATTGGTTTGCATGCAGCAGGCCGGCCCCCCAAAGACAATTCGTCGTCGTTCGTCTCGCTGTGGTACCGCCAAGCGCATGTCCTGTTAGATAGATGGTCAATAAGAGAAAGGCACCCAGCGGCGCCCCGACGCAGCAGGCAGAAAAAAACGACGCTCATGCATCGCATTCGGCCAAACACCGGGCCTCCCAGCGGGGCCTGGCACTCCACCGCATCTCTGGTCCGGTCCCGTGGTCTCCTGCGTCGGTCGTGTCCATGTCTGCGAGTCGAGATGGGAGTCTCTGTGCGGCGGTGAGGGAGGACGGGCGGGTGGACCTGTATGGGGGTGAGCGGGATGCGTCGCTGTCGTTTGTCAAGTCGATTCCGAGTTGGGCGGATGCGTCGCCCAGTTCAATCGTGGTCGTCGATGGAGACGATTTGCAACAGCAGGAGAAGGGCACGAGTAGTCGTAAAGTGCGGATGTTCGTGGGGGGGATGGACGGGACGATCACAGAGTTGGACTCGGGCCGGCGGCAGGCGAGGCTCGTGTGCGACTCGTACGGCGGGGCCGTGTGGGGGCTGGCCGCGCTTGCTGTGGCTCGAAGGAATGCCAACGTTGCGGGAAATGATCACGACGATCGCGGCGATCACGGCGATACTGCTGATCACGACGATACCGACGATGGTGGGTACTCGCATCGGCTGGCGGCGGCCTGTGACGACGGGTCGGTCAAGGTGTTTGGGGTCGACGCGGACGGTTCGCCGGGGGTGACGTTGATCAAGAGTTTTTTGCCCGTGGATGGCCGGGTGCTGTGTGTGGCGTGGGACGAGAGCCGGGGGCGGGTGGTCAGCGGAGGGAGCGACGGTTGCGTGCACGTGTGGGACGGGAAGACCGGGCAGGAGCTGATGCGGATCACAGTGGGCGGGGGGAACAGCAAGAACACCAGGAACGATGACAAAAACGCTCGCCCATCCGCCGCCACCGCCGCCGACGACGACGACGTCAACGCCGTGTGCGTGTGGGCGGTCAAGGTGTTGGGCGACGGGACAATCGTCTCGGGTGACAGCCTGGGGCAGGTGACGTTCTGGGATGGGCGGTTTGGGACGATGCTCGCGAAGTTCAATCCGAACGGGGCGGACGTGCTCGCGCTGGAGGCGAGCGAGGACGGAGGGTTGGTCTTTTCGTCGGGGATCGACCCGAGGATTGCCGTGTTTCGACGGGTCATCGGGGACGCCGGTGCGAACGACACGAGCGAGGGCGGCAACAGCGCCAGAACAAATACGAACGCCAACGAGTGGGCCTACCTGAGCTCAAAACAGGAGCACGTGTTGGACGTCCGGGCGCTGTGTGTCTGCGGGGGGCGGCTGCTGAGCGGCGGGAACGACGCCTTGGTGGTCAGTCACTCAGTTGTGCGGTTTCTGAAGGAGCACCCGAGGCGGGTGGACGCAGTGCCCACGCGGCCGTTGATCTCGAGGGCGGGCCGATCGGACGCCGGGATGGTGATGGCGAGCGGGGTCGGATCGGGGCTGGACGTCTGGGCTTTGCGGACCGACGGCGCGAGACGACACCAGCTCGTCAACGTGGCACGTCTCGAGCGGAGCCGGCGAGCAGAGCTGACGGCCGTGGCGACATCGTCGGACGGGCGGTACGTGGCGTTCGGGGATATCCACGGGGCGCAGTGCGTCGAGCTTCGCGACGGAGTCGGGGCTGAGGACCTGATCGACGCTCCCGGGATCGTTCCCGTCGTTGCCGACAGCACCGACGGCGCCAGCAAGGACGCGGGGATGATGGCGATGGCGGTGGTCGACGTGCGCAGGGACGAGATCGGCGAGGGCGTGACGCATCTCGAGTTTGTCGATTCTCCGACGGCCAAAGGCGTGCATCAGCTCGTCGCGTGCCTGTGCGACGGCACCATCAAGGTGGTCGGCGGGATCGGCACCGAGTCGGTCACCGTGCATACCATCCGCGACGTCCACGACCTGCGGTACAAGACGTGGTTCAAGCGCGAGAGCGGCAAGTCGGCGGCCCGGCGCGCGGCGCCCGTGGTCGAGTCTGTCCGCGTGCGCATGCCGACGAGCAGGGCGGCGTCAAAGCCGAAAGCAGACGCGCCCACGACGATGATGGCGGTTGTGGTTCTCAACAGGATCTTCCTCCTGAACCTGGACACTCGAAAGGTCTCTGCGCAGATCTCTTCTGTCCCCGGAACCATCACCGCCGTCGAGTTTGTCCAGGACGGCGCCAAGCTGCTCGTTGCCACGACCGGAACGGGTGCAGATGCCTCGATCGGGTTGTTCGACGCGTCGAGCGGCGACATGTGTGCGTTTGCCGGCGTCGCCGAGCCCGCGTTCCACGACCTGGCGCTGGAGGGCATGGGGCCCGTGCTCGGCATCGAGGCCATGGACGCCAACTGCGCCGTCGTCTACTCGTCGCATGCACTCGTCCACCTGAACCTGTCCCGCAAGCTCGCGGACGAGGAGAGTGCGCTGGCGGGACTCGGGCGGCGTACGAGGGACAAGCGCATCAAATTTGACGCGCTACGGTCCGAGCACGGCCGCAACCCGCGGGTGATCCGCTACGAGCAGCCGATCTTGGCCTGCACCGGCGGTCACCTCATCGGCGGCGACCTCGTCATGGTCGAGGGAAGCTACGAGCAGCTTTGGCGCGGCAAGCTCGCGCCCCTCAAAAAGCACCGCTACGGGACATGAATTGTTTAAGACCATATCATATCATACATACACGAGTCGTAGTAACCGCAGAGCGCGACGGCGTCCTGAAAGCTGAAAGCTGAAAGCTCATCCGGCCGAACGCGGAGGAAACGAATTCCGTGATCCGGTTCACCCCACGACAGACCCACGGCAGGATGGCGTGTCCGATGCGGGTCGTGCTGGCTGCCCTGTCGGCGTTCATCGCCCTCTTCATCCTGTGGCGGCGGAACGACGACGTCGCCGACGCCGTTGACGTCACCGCCGCGCCGCACGCTGGCAAGGCACGACGAGAAGCCAAACAGCTGCTTGCACGCGACAGCACGCAGAGCTGGTCGAGCATCCTGATCTCTTTCTTCACGGGTCGATTTCTGTGGGACGTTTGGACCGGAAAGGCCGGCGGGGGTATCAAAGCCGACTGACGGACGACGAGGACAGACCTGCCACGCACGAGGACAGCGCAGAGGGACAGAGCGAGGGCGCGCAAACCGCTGGGCTTGGGTGTTACACGAGTATCGTCAACACATTTGGCACAGGCAGTCAGGTCAGGAAAATGGTGTCGTTGTCGCTATGGACTATCGACTACGGAGAAAAAAACTCTCTGTACAGAGACACAACGCACGTGTGCGTTGTGCGAGAATGACTGGGTCGCTGCCTCGCAATCCTAAGGCAGAGCGCAACGGGCCCCTCCGAAATTTCTCAATACATACATGTAGTGTGTCTGTTCTTTCACTTTTTCGTTCCGAGACCGATGGAACCCGGGTTCTCTACGATCACCGTCTCGCTGGCGATCCCATTCCGCTCCGTATCGTTGTTGTGGCTCTGGTTGGGCGACGTCGAGGGGTTGTTGTTGTTGTTGTTGTTCCCTGCAGCACCACCAGCGCCACCAGCGGTGCCTCCGACGGGTGTGACCGCCTCGCAGACGGCGCACTTGACGCTCGCCGCGCCGTACGCGTACATGAGCGTGATCGAACACCCCCCGCAGACGACGTGGCCGAGCTGATTTGCCTGGCTCGCGTCGTTGAGCGTGTTACACAGCGAGCACTGGACGTGCCGCGCGCCTCGAGGGTACGCCAGCTGGCATCTACAGGACGGGTTGCTACACGAGAGCTGTGCCATGTCTGGCTGTCCCGTGCTCTGGTCCGACACTGGCGTAATGAACGAGCAGCGCGCGCACCGAACGTGCTCGGCGCCACGCGGGTACATCAGGACGCTGTGGCATCCCTGACATACGACCTGCGCTTGCGGCTGACTCGGGTTTGTATGCAGGCCTGATGAGGAGGCGAGAGGAGTGAGAGAAAGAGGAGTGCGCCGCGTTTGCTGGTTTTGCGTGCGAGGCAAGCGGCCCGCGGTTACGTATGTGTCTCCTGGGTGCTATGCCAATGCGGGGGAGGGAGGGGCGACGCACCAGCGGCCTGCGCGCCCTGCATCTTTGTGTGTCGGTTGGTTGAGAATTCTTCTCGCCGGTTTCGTTCCGTTCGCTTGCTAGATTCTCAATCTATCTAATGCTATTAAGAGATAGGGTCAGTCAGAGAGTCATACGGAGAAGGGAGTACACGTGAAAGGAGAATGAGGAGGGAAGCGGAAACTAGCTCCTCCTGAAGTCGTCCACGGGCCGCATCTCTCCGTCGTCCTCGACGACGTACGCCACGTGCCACTCCCCGCGCCGACTGGCGACCGTGACGAGTGGACGGCTCGTGCCTGCATGGAACGCCACCAACGACGGCTCGGTGCTGGGCAGCACGACCCGCCACTTGGACCTCAGCCCCATGCCCAGTCTCGGCGATTGCTTGTTGTCGATCTCAAACACGTGCAGCGTCCCAGAATCGCTGGACAGCGCCAACAGAGAAGGGGGAGAGTCGTGGGACATTGCAATGGCGTGCACGCGCGCCGGCGACGAGCTCCTCCGGAGTTCCACGGCTCTCTCTCTGTCGCCGGCAGGTACTGTGTGTATCCGTATGACCGTACCTGGCGAGAGAAGCGCGAGGCGCGAGGCGCGGGGCGTGAGTGAGAGATTCGGGCGGGCGGGCGCACGAGTCGAGGTCGATATTCACCCTTGGTCGACGCCGTGGCGATTTTTTGACCGTCGGGCGACAAACAGGAGCAGGCAATGGCGTGCTCGTGGGCCCGTATTGTCTTCGTCGTGGCCGTCGCGGAGTCGTAGATCCGGATGCTCCCTATAACTGCGTCGGGGTACGCCACTGTTGATGTATTGACCGCGAGCACCTCGTCGGCGTGTGCGTGGGCAGAGGCGAACGTGTGCTCGAGGCGGAGGTCAGAGAGGTCATAGACGGCGACGGCGCCCGCCCGGGATATCGTTGCGATGATTCTGTCGCCCCACTCGAATGCATCCACGTCGTCCGTGTCGCTGGTCGTCAGCTCGCCGATCGCTCTCCCTCTTCGCTGGTCGAAAAGCACGACGGAACGCGGCTCGTCCCGCTTGACAAAGGCGACGAGGTTCGAGGTGCCCTTCAGCTTGACTGCCTTCAGATGGCCCACGCCTTGTCTATGGAAGCGAAGCTTGCGCGGGAACGAGTCCATGACAGCGAAACCGTTGGGGAGCGTTGAGACCATGAGGTCCCCAGTTTGGTTGAGACTGATTCGAGCGACATCATTCAGGTCGCCTTCGCTCGCCATGAGGCCCACGCGGCCTTCTCCTTGCACCCGTTACTGGTACGGTTCTTCTTTTCGAGGACTGTGTTTCGGATGGGGTGTCACCAGTCTTCAAAGTCACGATTTTTACGCTTTCGGGACTCACCAGTCTTCAAAGTCGTCGTCGTTCTGCTCGATCTTCTTCGCCCCCAGTTTCATGGGCTTTGCCTTTGGCTTGCTCGCAGCACCCGCTCCTCCCGCCCCGCCCGCTCCCAACGCCCCGCCCGCTCCCAACGCCCCGCCCGCCGTCGAACCCGCCGCGCGCACCGGCCGCTCCCTCGCCGCCCCCGCCTTCACGCCCGCTGGTTTCTTCAGCGACAGCGCGTTGAGCCGGGACCTCGCCTCCCGTTCGGCCGCGGCCGCGTCCAGCATATCCTCCAGCACGTCGTCGTCTTCCATCCATCCCGTCGACGACTCGTTCCGGTCGCTGCCCTCCAGGTAGGCCCCGGCGATGACCTCTGCGGCATCCGGCTTGGACAGCGCCCCGGAGACATTACGCTCAGGGACGTCCGAGACGTCTCTCGCGTGTTGGAACTGTTGCGCCTCCCGCTGCGGCTCTTGAAATCCGTACCCCTCGCCGCCGCCCGTCTCGATCTGCACGCCCCGCATGCTCCCCGAGTCTATCGTCACCAGCCCCGCCCCCCGATCGGTCGCGCCACCCGACCCCGGTCGCACCTCGTCCACGCGAATCTTCTCCTCGTGCTCCTTGACGACCTTGACAAACTCGTCCAGGCACGCGACGGCCGCGATGCGAACGTCTTGCACGCCGTCCACCGCCAGCGGGCTGACCATCGGGATGACTTTGGTCGCAACATCCTCGACATCGTGGAGCGACGTGGTGCCCTGCAGGGCCCGCAAGGCCGCCATGCGCGCGGGCGGAAACGGGTCCTTCATGGCCCTGGCCATCGCGCTCAGCAAGACCTTTTTCCGCGTCTCGGGCTTGAAGTGGGTCGCGAGGGTCCCGAGCAGGACGGTCGTGTTGGCGCGAATGCCCGGCTCCTCGTCCACCTGGAGCTTGGCCAGGAACTTGAGCAGGTTCTGGTTGAGCGTCCGCTGCGAGAGCTTTGGCGCCAGGATCACCATGCTCTTCAGCGTCAGCTCCCGAATGTACGGGTTCACGTCTCCAAACCCGAGCTGCAGCTTGGGATAAATCTGCTCCTCGACCAACGCGTCCGACAGCTCTGGCCCGAACGACTGGATGTTCTCCAGCAGCGTCCGTCGGATGCCCCGGTCCGGCGAGCTGAACAGCTTGACGACCACGGGAACCACGATCGCCTCCTTCTCGTCGGCACTCAACGTCTTGGCCAGCGACATGAGCGTGCTGAGCGCGACCGGCGGGGCCCCGCCGTACTCGAGGGACGACGCCAGCAGCGGCAGGATCTTCCTGTGCGCAATCACGTCCGGCACGTCGTTCAGCTTCGACTGCAGCGACTTGAAGAACGCATCCTTCTCCATGGCGTCCTTCACGGCGAGATTCTGCATGAAGGCCACGATCACCAGCAGATCGCTCTTGAACACGCCGGCGTCCAGGATGTCCTTCGGGTTGAGCCGGCGGGCCGGCTGGCTCGCGAGCAGCTTCTGGTAGTAGGGCTTGAGCGACTGCGGAATGCAGTCAATCCGCTTCAAGTCTTCTTTGGCCGACATCACGGACCCCGAAAACGTCTCCTGCATCAGGCACCCCAGCCCCCACGCGTCAACCGCCCAGACCGGCCCGTCCGCGACCACCTCCCACTCGCCCCGCCCCATCTCCCCGGACTTATACTGCGGCTGGACCATCCAACTCGACGCCAACAACGGCACCGACTGATACGGAGACTTGCCCACCAGCGCATGCTCGCTCGTCAGGTCGAAGAAGTGCAGCTTCCAGTCGAGCTGCGGCGTCACGCACACCGCCTGACCGCACACGTTCCCGTGGATCAGACCACAGTCGTTCGCCAGAAACGACACCGCCGACACCACCTGCTCCAACCCCATCATCAGGTACTTCTCCCGGTCCCTCTGCCCCATCCCAGACACGACCTCCCCCATCGTCTGCTCTAGGGACGTCACGCGCTCCGTCACCAGGTACACCACGTGCTGCCCCTTCTCCTCCACCTCAATCGTATCAATATACCGCAGAATGTTCGGGTGACGCAACATCTTCAGCCGCTTCACCCCGTTCCGCGCGTGCGTGATCAGCGCGTCCCCCTCGCTCGCCGCCCCGAGCCGAAAGATGCTCACCGTCCCCGACCGATCGCTCGTATTCGCCTGGTTATGGTACGTCCCCTCCGCCTGCGTCCACTGACCCGGCGCCGTCGGAAGGAACGGACTCGTCACGTCGAACGGCAGGCTCGACTGCGAGACCAAGGCCGTCAGCTTGGCAAACATGGTGGTGGTCGTGGCGGTCGGCGAGAGAAGGGAAAAGGGAGAAGGGAGAAGGGAGAAGAGAAGGAGTGCACCGGCCGTTCACTCTACTACTCTACTACTCTACTACTCTACTACTCTCCAGACGCACGTGTGTCGTCCGCGTGTGTCCGTGTACGCAGCGGCGGAAGGGAGACTGAAACTGTTGTGTGGCGCAACGTTGCGCCATTCGTTAACGACTGGCGAATCGTTTTTTCCTAGAATCGTTTCACGGCGTCTGCATTTCCACACCGCCTCGCGCTCATATTCATCTGACCGTGTCGATCCGACTGGCGCAACATGCCGAAAACGTACGTTCGGGTTCTCACTCCTTTTCGTACCTGAAGGAAACGAACGACGAGCAGGGCCCCGAAGACAGGCAGTTTCCCGCGCTCCCGCGCTCACTCGCTCCGTCGAGACTGCTGCCTCCAGGTACAACACCAGGGCCATCCAGCTGCATGACGTGGTCAACCTGGGTCTGATCCCCGTCGTGGCGCTCGGCACCATCCTCGGCATCCTGGGCAAGGTCGACCCGGTGCTCGTCTCCCAGGGCTTTCTCCTATACGTCCTGATCGACTTTGTCTGGCTCGTCGTCCAGCCCGAGGCAGTCCCGAGCCTTCCCAACGTCATCCTACTCCACCACGTCGTCACGGTCGTGCTGCTCTACTTTCCGCTGCGGTACAACGAGCTTGGGATCTACACGTGCATCGACGGGCTGTGCGAGATCAACACGTTCTTCCTCATTGCGCGGCGCCAGTGGCCCAGGCTCAAGGATCTCATGGACTTGCTGTACTGGCTGACGTTCATCCCGAGCCGGACGATCTGCTATCCGGTGGGTACCTGCTAGACCCTGACCGACGTGCACGCGCTCGCACGCACGCCCGCACGCTCGCATTCTACTGACTGACTCGCTCACTCGCGATACGCGCTCGTCCGTTCGTCCCTTCGTCCGTTCGTCCGTCCGTTCGTTCGTTCGTCCGTTCCCCAGGTCATGCTGTACGAGTTCTGGCACGTGTTCGAGGAGAGGATCCGGCGGGGGGTGGCGACGCGGTGGGAGCAGGTCGTGTGCTGTGGCTGCCAGTTCAGCCTGATCTTGTTCAACGCCGCGATGTTGTACCTCGGCATCAAGAAGAAGTTTGCGAAGAAGAAGAAGCAGACGTAGGAGAGGTTGGGTGAGGGAGGAGGAGCGACCCGTTCTGGTCCGGTACCAGAACGGGTCGAAACCCACCGGTGGGTTTTTGAAGCGATCGCGAAGAAGAAGCAACCCGCTTGTTCTTCTCTTTGTAATTTTTTGGCACGTGGCACCCGCAGACAGTGTGAACGACGAACGGTGCACCGCAGTGACGATCACGTGCGGAGAACCGGACAAGCGGTGAGCCCGAGATCATCATGGCTTCTTCTTCGGCGAGTTCCTCGTGCTCGATGCTCGAGCACGATTACAGGCAGCTGGCGCTGCTGTCGCGGAAGGCCAGTGCGTCGTCTGGGTTGACGTCGTTCATCTGGTCGAGCAACAATGCGAAGGAGGGGGAGGAGATCAAGGACAGCGCGGAGCGCGTTCTGTTGCTGCTCCGGAATAGTGCGACGGCGACGACGACGACGACGACGACGAACGGGAGACGGGTCGACTCGGAGACGATGCTGGCGCCCGTGCGGCTGTCGTGTCAGAGCAGGCGGCCGGAGCTGGTCGGTCAGGCGCTGGGGATCGTGCAGAAGCTGGTCGGGATGAGCGAGGAGGGGTGGTGCACCGCGGCCGACGTGCACACGGTGCTGGGGCTGTTGCAGTCTGTGGAGGCCTTGTATGACGATTCGGTGCAGTTGAAGATTCTGCAGACGTGCTTGGTCGTGTTGCAGTCTCCTCGGTTGCATCCGAGGAATGCCGAGACGATCTTGTCGCTGGTCAGTCTGTGTTTTCGGGCGATGACGCCCCGGGGCAAGGGGCAGGTGGTCACGACCGCGTCCGCGACGGTGCGGCAGGCGGTGGCCATCGTGTTTTCCTACGTTGATGTCGGCATGATTGTGCGCGAGGGGAGCGGGGAGGGCGGGGAGGGGAGCGGTGGCGGGAAGAACGAACGGGAAGCGAGCCAGCACGAGCGTGAAGAGGACGACGAGCGACGACGTATGGATCACGAAGAGTATACGAAGGCGTCGTCGCGGCTTCTGGAGGATCTCATCGCGCTGTCGAGCGGGTCCCCGGCCCGGTGGCTCCAGACCCCGTCTCTGCCCAACCAAAAGACGTTCAGTCTGGAGGTGCTCGACTTTGCGCTGCTGAGCCATCCGGCACTATTTCTTTCCCTGCCGGCGTTCGAGAGCTCCATCTCGCTGCGGGTCGTCCAGCTCCTCCAGTCGCAGTTGCAGGATCATATCGACGCGGCGTCCAAGAGCGGCAACAGCAACTACGAGGCGTTCAAGGCGGTGCTCAAGTGCGTGCGGACCCTCCTGCTCCTCTACCACAACGTGACGGGCAGGAAGTGTCGGAGCCTGGTGCACACCCTGCTCAAGGGCCTGCAGTCGTGCTCGTCGCTGGTCCATCGAGTGGCCCTCGCGCAAGTCGTGCGGCAGCTGCTCGCCGACCCGGAGCTCGTGCTCTTTTTGTTTTCGACGTTCGACGCGGCGGATATGCGTCTCGCTGGATCTCCCTTCGCTCGAACATCCCAGAGGAAGGAAGAGGTCGCGATGGCCATCGTCGACGTGATGACGAGCCTGGCGGAGAGCGGCGACGGGTCGAGCGCCAGCATGGACGCCGTCTCGCAGGTGTACTTCTCGAGGGACGTGTCTTTCGACGTCGATATCGAGCCAACAATGCCTGTTGGGCTGCAGGGGACGTCGCTGATCGTCATATCGCTGCACGCCGTCATTGCGTGCATGCAGAGCGTGTCGGCCGTCGTGTCGGCAGTCGTGTCGCACCGGCTCGACGACGACGACGACGACGACGACAAGGGCGGTGGTTATACGAACACCGATACCAAGGCGGATCGAATCATCGGACGGAGCGACACGGTCGAGTCGCAGGTGTCCCGTCTGGCCTCGCTCACCTCGTCGGTCTCTCTCTCCTCGCCGAGGGCGTTCCACCACCCGCACCTGCCGCTGGGAGTCGTGGATCGGCAGCTGTGCGAGGCGCTGGTCTCGGCAGTCTGGGCGCCGCTCGTGCTCTCGATCACGCACATCCTCAAGCAGTGCTCGCACGAGCGCCTCGAGCTCGAGCTGCTCAAGTCGCTGCGGATGTTCACTGAGGCCATCGGCAAGCTCCGGCTACGCGAGCCCATGACGGCATGCCTCGACGCTCTGTGCCAGATTGCACTTTCTGGCGTGCGGGGCGCTCCCCAGGACGTTGGTATGGGCGGCGGCGTGGGCGAGGCCGAGGACGTCCACCGACAGCAGGCCGCCCTCCGCCGTTCGAGGAACTTCCAAGCGATGAAGACGGTCTTCGAGATCGCGAGCGAGCTCGCCAACGACCTCGGCCCGGCGTGGAACATGGTGCTGGAGGCAATGTATTCCCTGGACAACATCCTGATGGACCCCGCCGTCGTCCTCGCCGCCGACGCCCGCGACAAGGCCGAGATCGAAGACCTGAAGCGCACCATGCAGGCGCTCTTCGACAGCACGAAATACATGTCCAGGGAAGGAGCCGTCTCGTTGCTGGGCGGCCTGCGCGACGTGAGCCTCCACCATCTGCCGCAGATGGAGATGGTGTCGTCGCCCAAGATGTCGGCCCTGTACAGAATGGTCGATGTGTTCCTGGCCAACTCATTCCGAGCGCACGATCTGTGGGCGCCTTTCCTCTCCCATGTCTTGGAGCTCGTCCAAGACTCCAAGCCCAGCATCCGGGAGGCGGCCGTCGACGCGCTCGGCAAGGCAATCACCGGGACCCTAGCCAACCTGCACGGCGGCGTCGATACAATAACCGCCGATGGCACGATAACCGGTGAGACGTCTGTAGCAGTCGATACGGCCGCGGTCCAAATCGACCTGCTGGAGAACATGGTGCTGGTGGCGCTCGAGTCGCTGTACAACGACCGGGAGCGCGACGTGCAGGTCGGCGTGCTCAAGGTCCTCTCCCAGGTGCTCCAGCGAAACGGAGAGCACCTGACCGACGGATGGACCCCCGTGTTCCGGCTGCTGGCTTCGGCCGCGGAGACGTCCTCGCCGGAGACGGTGGCGCTCGGGTGCGAGTCTTTGCAGATCGTCTACAGCGACTTTCTCGACAAGATGGACGACAGGAACATCCAGAAGTGCCTCGCCGTCTCGGAGATATACGGCAAGCAGGAGATGGACGTGAACGTCAGTCTGTCGATCATCAGCATGCTGTGGAACCTGGGCGACATGCTCGGGTCGCGGGACGCCGCCGCAGCCGCCGCAGCCGTCGTCCCCAAAACGACATCGGCGGACGTTTCCACGGAGACATTGCTGGAGGCGGTCTACGACGCGCTGTTCAAGATCTCCAAGGACGCGCGGCCAGAGGTGCGGAACAGCGGCGCCCGCTCCCTCTTCGCGATGGTCGCCGCCCACGGCAATCGCCTGTCGGCCGGCCTCTGGGAGGCGTGCCTGTGGGGCAAGCTGTTCCCCCTGTTGAGGTACTCGTTCCATATGAGCGTGACTTCGAGCAAGGAGGAGGCCGAGTCGGCGCTGCTGGGCCGGTCCAAAGGCGAGCAGGTCCGCCTGGTCGTGCACCACTCGCGCAACACGGAGCAGAAGCAGTGGGACGAGACGGTCGTCGTCTGCCTGGCTGGCATGTCCAGGCTCATGCACTCCCAGTTCGAGCGCATGGCGAGAATGGATGGCTTCGACGACGGGTGGTCCGAGCTCATGCTGGTGGTCGAGAGCAGCCTCGCTGGCGGCAGAAAGGAGGTGGCCCTCGCGGCCATGAGCTTCCTCGGCGGCGTCCTCGCGGGCGGTGGCGCGGACGGCGGCGGCAACGACAGGGACGAGAAAACGACGCCGCCGACGACGACGACGACGAATAATAATAACGAGGCGTCGACATTTGCCGCCCTCAGCGAGCCCATGTGGCAGCGGTGGGTATTATTGGATTCGACCGAGACGTGCGCTCCGCGCTCCACCCTCCACGCCCTGACTCTCACTCCATGTCGTCACTCCTCGTTCGCTCGCCAGGGGGTTCCGCGCCATCGACGTCGGCGTGGTCGCCGCGACGAGCGGCGGGTGCCACGTGCCGCTCGGCGTGCGCACGGAGCTGGTAGGCCTCGTCGGCACGGTCTACGAGTCCAACCAGGACCGCTTTGACAGCGACCGAGTCGCCACGGTCCAGCTGTACAAGTGGGTGGACAGCTTCTGTCGCAATCCATGGAGCGAGGACGATGCGGCCAATCCGGTGCAGCCGGTCGGCATGCCTCCGGTGCAGAAGGCCGCGCTGGCCTTGCTGCAGAAGCTGCGGCCGGGCCCCGACGCGGCCGTCTGGCCCGAGTACCTCCAGGCGGTGGTCAACCTGATCGAACCGGGCCACGCCATCGAGGGTTTGAGGAGCGGCAATGCCGTGGAATCGGAGGGCAGCGAGGCGCTGCCGCCGGCGGCCCAGGCGCAGTACAGGTTTGCGTTGAACGCGAGTTTCGTCGAGCGGGTGATGGAGTGGTTGGTCGTCGTGTTCGGGGTGGCGGGGGTCGGCGTGCGGGCGGGGGCGGCGGCGGAGATCGTGTGTGTGCTCGGGCGTTGCATGGAGGTACGTTGTCTTCTTGGTCGTTCGATCGTACGTGAGTGGCGGACGCGCCGTCACGTCCGCCCCGCTGCTCGCAGGGGCAAAAAAGAGAGAAGGGCGGTGCCCTGTAAAGGGGATGCCATAACCACTGTGGTCGACGCGGGACGTGTGCGTGAGCGGGCAGGCCTCGCGGCAGTCTGCGCGGTCGGGTAGACGGACCTTGGCCACGGGAGCGAAAAAACGACGCTACTCCCGATCGGGATCGAACCGATGACCTTCCCCGTTTCAAAGGCCAGATCGAGGAGGCGGATCGCCGCGCATGGGTCTGCCACACACGGGGCGCAGGAGGTGGTCTGGAAGAAGAATCTGGAAAGACGAGAAAGACGCATAGAATTGCCAACGCGGTCAGGGGCTGCACTCACTCTCGCCTCGCTCCTCTCTCTCTCCAGCTCCGCCACACCGCCTACGACGTCACCCTCTGGCGCACAGCCGCCAACGTGTTCCTGCGACTGGCGCCCCTCGCGGCGACCGCCGTGGATGCCACGCGCGCCGCCGGCGACGCTGGCGACCGACTCTGGGGCTGCCTCTCGGACGCGCTCTCCAAGTTCCTCCTGGGACCCAAGATCGAAGGAGGAGGAACAGGAGGAGGAGGAGACACGCGCCTCCCCGAGCCGGGGCCGCGCCCCGCCACGCGCCCCGCCCAGGGGGCGCCGGACCGGCCGCCTCGCCAGGACCCGTCCATCCCGGTCATCCCCTTCCTGGGCGGGTCCAAGAAACGAACGGTCGGTCGGCTCTTCTCCAGGGAGCCCAAGGACGCACCGCGAGAGAGAGCGGCCGCTCCCGACGACGATCCCAACGACGATTCCGGCGACCCGGCGGACGTGGGGCACAGGGTCGACGAGGCGCGAGCCGTCGAAGACGCCGAACTGGAGCTGAAAGTCCTAGACTGCCTCACTGACGAGATCCTGACGTCGTGCGCGAGCGCCACCCAGGCCGACATCGACGCGCTCCTGTGCATCATCGAGGAGGGCATCTCGAGGCCGTCAAAGTACCAGATCCCGGTCTCCGCCAAGCACTCCAACTTTTCCATGGTCTGCATCCGAAAGATGTACGTCCTCTGCAGCCGTGGAACGAACGAGCACGAGGTGCGGAACCACGTCGCCAAGTGCGCACTCCCCAGGTTCCTCCGGCGGTGCCACGACACGATCTGCACGTTCTCCGAGGAATCCCAGTACACGCCCTTGGGAGACCGGCACGGGGACCGGCCCAAGCTGGAAGAGCTCATATGCATCCTGGAGGTGCTCGCGACCATGACCCTGTCGTCCGACGTCGTCGACTCGATCATGCCGCGGCGAGCCGACGACGGCGGCGGTGACGTGGTCGACCCGATGGCCGAGTACGTCAGGCTGATGCGCCAGCGCCCAGACGTGGCCCGGCGCGGCAAGGAACGAACCCACCTGCTGTTCTTGTACGACGCGCTGTGCTCGCTGATCACCTGTCGCGAGAGTCGCATCCGCGACATGGTCCGGGACGTCATGCAGCTCGCCGGCGCAGACCTCGGGTTTTCCCTCCGGTTGTAACACGCAGGTAACGATCGAACAATAAATACACAACAATCAGGCCTGGAGCTCGGCAAGGATCTCGTTGACTTCCGACAGACCCCCGCTCGACGCGCTCACCGCCTCGATGATCATGCGGGTGGTCTGCACGTCTTCGTCGCGAGGGATCGACTTGTCCTCGGCGCCCGCGCCCAACTCCCAACTGACAATAAGCCGCCTCACACTCTCCTCGTCGATCTCGCTGCCGCTGGCGCTCACGCCCCTGAGCTCGATCAGCATCGTCTCGAGGATCTCGCTCGCCCACCTGCGGTTGCCGGCTTTGAG
>Ga0181582_10000892_pt1 | contig 22373 bp, 20 predicted proteins | sample 071ome_32_FD_132438 | JGI IMG/M metagenome (GOLD analysis project Ga0181582, IMG submission 132438) | Coastal salt marsh microbial communities from the Groves Creek Marsh, Skidaway Island, Georgia - 071405AT metaG (megahit assembly) | ecosystem: Environmental > Aquatic > Marine > Intertidal...
ACACTCGATGATCTAAAACAATTGGACGAATGGGCCAGCTTTGAACCGCCTCTTGCACGGCCCCAACAACATGCGGCGCCGCGGGTAAAACGTATTTCAAATCTGGCATTGATTGACGCGCCACGGCCACTGTTTCCCCGAATGGCGCCATCAATTTTGAAATCTCACTGTTTCGTGACCCCGGCAGGACCAGCGCCAATGGTGCATCCCCAACCGCCCAATCATCGCGGAATGCTACCGCCTCCGCATCTGTGGCTATAGGGTCCGCCACAACGGGATGACCCACGAAATCACATGACATGCCTGCACGTTGCATTAATTGCTGTTCAAAGGGAAACAGGGCCAAAACATGATCAATGAATTTTGCCATCTTGTCCGCGCGTTTAGGACGCCATGCCCAAACTGTAGGGGCGACATAATGCACAGTGGGAATGTCAGATTTTGCATGGATGATTTTGGCCAAGCGCAAGGAAAATTCTGGGGCATCGATTGTGATCATCACATCGGGATTTTGCGCAATGATATAATCCACCGTTTCATTCAAACGCCGCTTCAGGCGTGGGTATTGTTTTAGAATTTCGACAATACCCATGACCGATAATTCCTTCATAGGAAACAGGCTATTCATACCCCGCGCGCTCATGCGCGGACCTGCAACACCTATGAAATCAGAAGGCTGTTGTAATATCGCGTTAAACCCATCGATAAGAGCCGCGCCCAATTTATCACCCGAAGCTTCGCCAGCGATTAACGCAATTTTCATGATGTCGATCCCACTGCTACGATAAAAATTTCGTAGTGGATCGCCCGCTGCACCGTCTGCCGCACGTCCAACACCATACAAGCACCAGGTGATATAACAACACCCGACAACCCCGCCTTGGCCACCTGATTAATCGTCTCGGGACCAATGGTTGGCATATCCACCCGCAGGTCCTGATCCGCCTTTGGGCGTTTCACAAATACACCGCCAATAGAGCCACGCAAATTTGGAGCCGTTGCCGCGACAAATGATAAAAGCGCGTCCGTTCCTTGCAAGGTTTCAATGCCCAGCACCAAGCCGTTTTCAACTACAACGCCCTGTCCCACATCAAGTGGCGAAAGAATTTTCAAAACCTGATCTGCCCGCGCAATATCGCGTTCAACCTCTAAAGGCACCTTTCCTGCCAAAACGCCTGCGGATTGTGTCAGGGGTAAGAGCGAATTTGCCCCAATTACGCTGAAACCCTGTTCCTCGATCAGTGCAACCAAATGGCGCAATAGGTGATCATCCCCATGCGTCATTGCCGCTAACAGAGCAGGGAGTGCGGATGCTGTAAAATCATCCAAAAGATCAGGCGCAAAATCGGGACGGGACATGGCACCTGCCATAACAATATGGGTGACACCCCGGTCACGCAATTCGGAGAACAACGCGCCCAAACGTTCAAAGCGATGAAGATCTGCAATTTCGCCCAGTTCGTTTGCCACTCCCTCAAACCCAACAACGTGCGCATTAGGATATGCCTGTTTGATAATCGCGGGCAGCTGTCCTGCACCTGAGAGAATGGCAAGTTTCATAGTGCTAACTCGGTGTTAGAAACGAACGATCACTTTCTGCTAACACAAAATCAACAATTGTACGCACGTAATCGCTCTCGGTTTCCTCACTCAGCCGCGTTGCGCGATCCTTAAAAGTCCCTTCTCCCTGTGCCAGCATCTGAAATGCTGCACGAAGGGCAGTGATATCTTCGCGTGCAACACCACGACGTTTCAATCCAACCAGATTAAGGCCATTTAATTCACCGCGCGGAGCCTGAACCAAACCATACGGGATAACATCATTTGTCACCATTGTGACTGCACCAACTATCGCGCCCTGCCCGATACGAACGAATTGGTGCAAGCCCGACAATCCGCCAATGATTACGTTATCCTCCAGGATGCAGTGGCCTGCCACAGCAGCAGAATTCACCAAAATTACGTTATTCCCAATCTGTGCATCATGGGCAACATGGCAACCAGCCATAAATAATCCATCATTTCCAATTCGCGTCACACCACCCCCGCCTTCTGTGCCGGGGTTCATGGTGACATGTTCACGAATGCGATTTCGTTCGCCAATGATCAATTTGGTTTTTTCACCGCTGAACTTTTTATCCTGCGGAATTTCACCCAAGACCGCAAAAGCAAAAACAACAGTTCCTGACCCAACTTCTGTTTGCCCAGTGATGACCACATGACTTTTTAACTCGACATCGTCGTGCAGAACAACTTCGGAGCCAATCACGCAAAATGGGCCAACTTTACAGCCTGCTCCAATTTGCGCGCCCTCTTCTATGACCGCACTGGGGTGGATGTTGGTGTCGTTCATTTTAGCTCTCTTGGCTCAGATCCATCATCGCTGAAAATTCAGCTTCTGCAGCAAGTTCGCCATCGACTGTTGCAACGCCAGAGAATTTCCAAACTTTGCCACCAGGTTTGCCACGCAGTGTCGTCAGTTTCATTTCAAGAACGTCACCTGGAATAACCTTGCGGCGGAATTTACACTTATCAATCCCCATAAAGTAAATCAGCATGTTTTTGTCCGCAAGTTCCAGCGTCACACCTACCATGACAGCAGCAGTTTGTGCCATAGCCTCGATAATTGTCACACCTGGCATGATTGGCGTTCCAGGAAAGTGGCCCTGAAAATGCGGTTCATTCATGGTTACATTTTTGATCCCACGCGCTGATGTGGTTCCTTCGATTTCTACAACCTTATCCACCAACAGAAACGGATATCTGTGCGGAAGAATGCGTTGGATCAACTGGATGTCTGCGCTACGCAACTGCTCACTCATTATTATTCCTTAACTTGTTCTTAATACTCACTAGCAAGCGTTGATGGATGGGGCAAGCCACCTATTCTTGAACGCTTGGTAGCACAGGTGTTTCCAAATCTGTCAACACGTCTGACTCCGTCGTGTTTTGATCGATAATCATGATCGCAACATCCGTGATATCCACACTTGCGCGGTCATCCAAAACGACGCTGCGCCGATCCAGAAGAACCGCTGCACCCCGATCGCGCATAACTTGGGACAGCACTGGGACAAAACTTCGCAGTAAATCTTGACGTCGACGATTGCTTTCTTCTGCAATTGCTTGAATTTTCGCCTGTTGTTCTTTACGCAGGCGGACGGCCTTTTCGTCAAACGCTTTGGCGAGTTCACGAAATTCATCAAGGTCTAGTATTTCGCGTTTCTTGATTAATTCATCTTCCTCTGCAGAAAGTTCGGCCTCGATTGCGTCCAACTCGGTCTGCAGGTTCTGCGCCTCTTCGCTCATTTGAAGCGACATATACTGACCGATCTGCGTTTCACTGACCAAACGTTCCAGGTCCACAGTCACCACAGGGTTTTGCGCGGCTTCTTGTCCCTGCAGAACCGAAGCCAGCGTTGTGCAAATCAGCAGGACTATCGCGCGAAATGCATGCATTAGAACCGTGTCGCAATCGACATGTCGAATGTGCGCTCTTCATCATGCGTTTCCTTTTTTAAAGCGCGCGTGAAATCAAACCGCAATGGTCCTATGGGCGTTATCCAGTATAGGGTTGCGCCTATAACATGCCTCCACGCCCCACGGTCATACTCCAAACGATCATCTTGATCAGTGACGGTCGCCCCAGAATCCCAAAGATTGCCCGCATGATAGAACACACCACCTGACATACCGTATTCTTCTGGCAGACCTAGAGGAAAGTCCAATTCAAACTTAGCCACTGTGTACTTATTACCACCCAAGGAGTCGTTGATGCTCCCACTATCTGACCTTTGTCGCGGTCCCATTCCTGCAAATTCAAACCCACGCAGAACCGTCGCAGGAAGAAAAAAGCGATCGGTCACGCGGCTGGATCCTTCGGAGTGATGTAGAAAGCCTGCCTCAAGGACACCGCGCAAAGTGACATCTTCGTTCATAATGCCGCGTTCCCCGATCGCGCGGATCGTTGATTTACTATAGGCGCCCTTATCGCCCGCCATACCGCCGAAATCTTGGTTATAGATGACCGCGATGCCAGAAGATGGATCAAGCCCGACGCCGCGGGTATCATAGCGATAGGTGAACCCAAAGCCTGCGTCATCCAAACGCCCACGCGTGATTTCATTTTCAACGATGCTTCCAACGGTTCCGGAGTTTAGCATTTCTGTTGCAGCTACATTCCCGCGCACTGACAAACGTGAATATTCGCTAAGCGGGAAGGAAAGCGACGGGGTGATATCCAAGTTACGTGTGTCATATGCGGCGCTCTGATTATCGGTTTCACCATATGAAAGGCCCAAATTAAAGCGTAGTTCTGGATGTAAAAACGCAGGCTCTGTAAAGTTGAATTCATATGACTGATTGTCGATCCCCGAGCGGATCGCGAAAGACAGCCCCTGACCGCGGCCCAAAAAGCTGCGCTCTGAATAATCGATTACGACGCCAAAACCGTTATCGCCAGAATAGGTCGTGCCCAATTGTAGCGACCCTGTAGGCTGTTCTTGAACCTCAACGTCTACAATGATTTGACCCGGCTGCGTTCCTTGAACTGCGTTAACATTAGCATTTTCAAAGAAACCCAGGGCGCGAATGCGTTCGGCCGCTTCCCGGATCAGGCGTGGATTAAACGGATCGCCCTCTGCAATGCGGAATTGGCGCCGAACGACGCGATCCAGCGTGGTTGTGTTGCCCGTTATATCAATACGTTCAACAAACACACGTTCGCCATCTTCCAAGACGAATTCAACGTCAAGGGTCAGGTCCGCATCATTACGTGTAACGCGGGGTGTAACACGTACGAAATCCAAACCCAACTGTGTTGCGCGCGCCTCAAGACGAGAGAGATTTTTCTCCATCAACGTTGGGGAATAAACATCCCCAGTTTCCGCGGAAATCGCGATTTGGAAATCTCCCACGTCAATGTCAGAACGCTCAGATGTCAGTGTCACCGCACCAACACGAAATTTCTGCCCCTCGCGCACATTAAAGGTGACGAAATAGGCGTTATTTTCCTCGGTCAGTTCGGCGTTCACATCGTTGACTTCGAAATCAATGTATCCACGCGCATTGTAGAAATCCGTAAGCAGTCGTTTGTCGAATTCAATGCGATCGGCTAGAAACGTATCACGGCGCACAAATAGGCGTAATAATCCGGCTTGCTTTGTGTCCAACACGCGGCGAAGCTGACGGTCTGAGAATACGTTATTCCCAACAATGCCCACGCGTTCAATCTCAGTAAGGCCACCTTCAAAAATTTCAAAAATGACGTCCACACGATTGTCGCTGCGACGGATAATTTTTGGGGTAACACGTGCTGCCAAACGGCCTTGATCCGCATATACCTGAGCAATTGCTGCGCGATCTGCGTCAACCTTGTCGGGATTAAACACGCGGCGAGGCTGCAAACCAACTATAGACTTTAGTGTGTCATCATTCACACGGCGGTTCCCCTCAAACACGATTAAGTTTACGGTTGGATACTCGCGTACTTTTATGATTAACTTATCGCCATTTGGAACCACCTCGACACTTTCAAAAAGCCCACTGGCCAAAATGTTTTGATAGGCGCGGTTTAAATCATCCCCACCAATTAGCTGATCGGTTGCCAGGCCAGAATAGGTAATGATTGTCGAGGTCTCGATCCGTTTGTTGCCATCTACATCAATGCGAGAAAAGCTAAAATCCTGCGCCACTGCCCACTGCATACCTGACGCAAAGAACAGGCACAAAGTAAGTGTGGACAAATACAGATAATTACGGATGGAACCCATGGTTCAATCTCCCCTAAAAAACAGCCTAATCTGGTTAGCGCGTAACGCGGATCTTGTCAAAATCCCATTCACGTTTTTCGCAAAAAATACACAAACGATTGCCAGTGATTAAGGACAGAATACATCATTAAACAGCGCAAACATCATAAAGCTGAGAACAATGACTACTCCTGCCATCATCATCGCATTCATCACGCGCAGGTTTGGGGAGCGCCCTGTTAAGGCTTCGTAACTATGAAATACCAAATGGCCGCCGTCCAAAACAGGAATTGGGAACAGATTGATCAAGCCAACAGCCGTTGACAAAACCGCGATGAACCAAATCAGGCTATCCCCGCCCTGTCGCGCCATTTGGCCCGACGTTTCAGCAATCCCGATGGGGCCTGATAAATTACATGAACTGATCGCACCGGTCACTACATCCACCAAACCTGTGATCGATGCCTTCATCACTGAATAGGTTGTACGGACGGCATTTTGCGCAGCCTCAGTTAATCCTATTGCTTCGCTTTCAGGTTCAAATGCGTAAAGCGTGCTGACAATTCCGATGCGCCAAAACACATCATACCCGCCCTGGTCGTTTTGCTCTTCTAGCTTTTTTGGCTGCAGATCGAAATAAAGTGTCTGCCCTGAACGATACACGGTCAACGAAAGCGGCGCACCGTTTGATGCCTCTACCGCAACCTTAAGTTCAGAAAAATAGTTGATCGGGCCACCATTCACATGGGTGACCACATCGCCCACTCTCAATCCCGCCTCGATCGCAGCCGAGCGTGGAATAAGGCTACTTATACGCGCCAAATCCATTGAGGGGCCTTTCACCACAATATCACGTCCATTGCGTTCAACAACATAGTCAATAATGGGTCCGTCTGGATTTTTACGAATAGCGAGGAAAAAGTCAGAAAATTCGCCGTCCACTGGAACATCAATTGATCCAACGCGTTTTAAAATGTCACCCACCTGCACCTCAGACAATTGGGGAACATCATAAACTTGTCCAACGGTTAGTGGATTTTTCGTGACACCCTGACTGATCGACAGCCCAAAAAATAAAATTAGCGACAGAATGAAGTTAAACGCAGGACCCGCCGCAACGGTTGACGCCCGCGCCCACAAGGGTGCGCCGTGCATCGTCGAACGGCGCTCCGCCGCATCCATATCATCAAACGCATTGGTATCTACATCACTTGCAGCCCCCTTGTCCCCCTTAAAACGGACATAGCCGCCCAACGGAATGGCCGCCACCTGCCAAATAGTGCCCCGGCGATCAACGCGTGCAAACAAAACAGGCCCAAAGCCAATTGAAAATACCTCGGCATGAATACCGCTCCAGCGACCGACGATGTAATGTCCGTATTCATGGATAAAAACGATGAGTGACAGACACAAAATGAATGCAATCAACGTAAAACCTAGGCCGCCGAAGGCTGGTAACAATGTGCTCAAACCGAACCGTCCCTATTGATTATTGCGTTGCACAGACACGCACGGCCAAATCGCGAGCCAAGGCATCCATTCCCAAAATATGTTCGAGGTTCAATACATCCTCAAAACCGTGGTCAGTATCAGATAAGGTGTCGATCACCGATTTGACAACCTCTGACATTTGTAAAAATCCAATCTGTCGCGCAAAAAACGCATCCAGTGCTTCTTCCTTTGCGGCATTAAAGGCCGCACCCATCAAGCCGCCTGCTCGCATCACCTGATAGGCAAGATCAATCGACGGATATTTATTCAAATCAGGTACCGCAAAATCTAGGTGTGTAATTTTTGTAAAATCCAGCCGCTCAAGCGGGAGGTTTGCGCGATTTCCTCCATACAGCGCATAGCCAATTGCATGGCGCATATCATGCGGACCGACGTGCGCGATAATGCCTGCATCCTGAAATTCGACTAATGCGTGGACGAGTGATTGACGGTGGACCAAAACTTCTATCTGTTCTGGCGCTAAATCAAATAGTTCTTTTGCTTCAATAACTTCCAATGCTTTATTGAACATGGATGCGCTATCAACTGTGATCCGTTGACCCATCGCCCAGGTGGGATGATCGCAAGCCTGTTCAGGCGTGACCGATTTCATCTGCTCTAACGTGTAATCCCGAAAGGCACCACCTGAAGCTGTTAGGATCACGCGTGAAATGCTGTCCCGTCGCTCGCCTTGCAGTGCCTGAAACACGCCCGAATGTTCGCTGTCCACGGGCAACAATGCGACGTTGTTTTTTTGCGCCGTTGTTCGAGTTAAGGCCCCAGCTGCCACCATACTTTCTTTATTTGCCAATAACAGATCCGCGCCTGCCATCATCGCCGTTAATCCGGGTTCCAACCCAGCAGCCCCCACAATCGCCGACATGGCCATATCAACGGGAAGAGATGCGGCCTCTTGCATCGCCAACGCGCCTGCTCCAACCTGAATGTCCGTATCTGACAGCGCAGATTTCAGAGCCTGATACTGATTGTCATATGCGGTGACCACCATGCGGGCGCCATATTTTTTGGCGTCTTTCGCCAATTGATCAACCTGATTGCCACCTGTTAAGATATCAACTTCAAAACGTTCTGGATCTCGTCCGATCAAATCAAGAGTATTTTGGCCAATTGATCCGGTAGCACCAAAAATTGAGATACGTTTCAAAGCCATGACATTAGTCCCAATATCGCGGCATAGACAAGGCTTGCCCCGATCAACCCATCAAAGCGATCCATCAAGCCGCCATGGCCAGGGATCAGGTTTGAGCTGTCTTTGACCCCAGAGGCCCGCTTTAGCGCGCTTTCGGTGATATCTCCAAGTTGAGAGGCAAAAGATAGGATAAGCGCAATGAACACGGCCGTTTCCACCTGCAAAAGAAGATAACCGCCCTGCACCAGTACATAGGTGAAAAGAACTGCGCCAATCCAACCACCCAGAATCCCAGACCATGTTTTTTTGGGGCTAAACGCAGGCCAAAATTTTGCGCCACGCACAGTGCGTCCGACAAAATAACCCGCGATATCCGTGATCACGACCAACCCGATGATCCATAGCGTTGCTGTGATGCCAATTTCCGTGCGCAGATGGATTAGAAGAAGTGCACCGATCATGATGCCTAAGGACACCAGCGATCCCAAGGTATCCACTGTATGAAAATAGAACCGCTGCAACAAAGTTGCGATGATGATAACCACGATCTGTGCTGTCACGCTATCGGTGTTCAGGATCCAGATCAAGGCAATCGCAGCTGTCACGGCAGAAAACCAATGTGCCTGCATGGACAAGGGCGTCAACATGCGGCCCATTTCCCAATGCATTGCGAACACCGCCGCGACAATCAATAGGGTAAAAATCCAACCCCCAAACCAAAGTGCCGTAGCGCCAACTGCCACAATCACGATTGCGGACAGAAAACGGGTTTTTAAATCCGCGAACTTTGACGTATCACTCATGGAGTAACCGCCCCAAAACGTCGTTCACGTTTGCAATAATTGCGCAAAACATGTTCAAAGATGTCAGGGGTAAAATCAGGCCAAAGTGTATCAATAAATTCGTATTCCGCGTAGGCAGATTGCCAAATCAAAAATCCAGAAATCCGCGCCTCACCCGATGTGCGGATAACCAAATCAGGATCTGGTAAAAAAAGTGTATCCAGATACTTAGGCAGCGTTTCTTCATTTATCGCAGCAGGGTGTAATTTCCCATCTGCAACATCCTGAGCCAGGCGTTTGGTTGCACGGAACACTTCGTCACGACCACCATAATTCAACGCTATAGTAAGGTTCAATGTTGAATTGTCTTTTGTGATCTCTTCTAATTCGTTCATGAGGGATATAATCGCGGGTTCAAGTCGTTGTCTGTCACCGATAAAGCGAACGCGAACGCCGTTGTCGCAAAGATCTTTAATTTCCGTTAATAAATATTTTTTAAACAATCCCATTAAACCGGAAACTTCAACCTGGGTGCGTTTCCAGTTTTCCGTCGAAAATGCAAAGATGGTTAGATATTTCACCCCTAACTCTGGGCAACTTTCGACAATCTCACGCACCCTACGCGCGCCCGCGTGGTGGCCAAACAAACGAGGCCTGCCCTGCGCCTTGGCCCAGCGCCCATTGCCGTCCATGATAATGGCAACATGACGCGGCCTTGGATCGTTATCTTTGTCTTTGGGCATCCGTTACACTTGCATGATTTCGGCTTGTTTCGCTTCTAATGCGGCGTCGACAGCTTTGATTGATTTATCTGTCAAATCTTGGACTTCGCTTTCCCAAAATTTTTGATCGTCCTCAGAAATTCCATCAGCTTTGGCCTTTTTGACCTGATCCATGCCATCGCGGCGAATGTTGCGGATCGAAACGCGCGCGCTTTCGGCGTATTGCGCCGCGACACGGGTTAATTCACGACGACGTTCTTCGTTCAATTCAGGGATCGGCAACATGATGATTGTGCCATTAAGTTGTGGGTTGATTCCCAACCCACTTTCACGGATCGCCTTTTCAACGGCATTGACCATTGATTTGTCCCACACATTCACGGTCACCATGCGCGGTTCCGGCACGTTGACAGTTCCAACCTGATTGATTGGTGTACGCTGGCCATAGGCCTCAACAGTAATTGGCTCCAACATTGACGCCGATGCACGCCCTGTGCGCAGGGATGCGAATTCGGTCTTTAACGCGCCCATCGCACCATCCATGCGACGCTGAAGATCATCCGTATCTAGAAAAAACTCATCAGACATTTACGTTGCCCTTTTAGTTATGTGTTGCTTTTCTCTGCCCGACTATATCTTCAATCGGTCACTCTTGTATAGGTTCCTTCACCCGCCAAAATTCCCCGGAAGCCCCCAGGTTCATCCAATGAAAAGACGATCAATGGCATTTTGTTGTCCCGCATAAGAGCGATTGCGCTTGCGTCCATCACTTTCAGGTTCTTTTGCAAAACATCGTTGTAGGTGATGTGATCGAAGCGCAGGGCGTCGGGATTCGTTTTTGGATCACTGTCGTAAATTCCATCAACTTGCTTGCCCATAAACACCGCTTCGCATGCCATTTCGCTGGCGCGCAAGGCAGATGCGGTATCGGTGGTGAAATATGGGTTTCCCGTTCCCGCAGCAAAAATACAGACGCGATTCTTTTCCAGATGTCGCACCGCGCGACGACGGATGTAGGGTTCACACACCTGATCCATCGGGATCGCACTGATCACACGGGTAAATACGCCCAAACCCTCAAGCGCGCTTTGCATGCCCAGCGCATTCATAACTGTGGCCAACATACCCATATAATCGGCTGTCGTCCTTTCCATTCCTTGGGCGCTACCTGAAAGACCGCGGAAAATATTGCCACCACCGATCACCATGCAGATTTCCACGCCCATGTCGTGAACCGTTTTCACCTCTTTGGCGATGCGTTCTACCGTTGGGGGGTGCAAACCAAATCCCTGATCCCCCATCAATGCCTCACCCGAAATTTTTAGCATTACGCGTTTGAAGGCTGCTTTTGGGGCGGGCTGGTCTGACATATTGCACTCCTGCAGTTTACCGATAAAATTGCGCACAAAATGTCCGAAAAGCACAGCAGTTTCAATGCAACATTTGCAAACACATAAAAACTTACCCAATTTTCGCCACCTCACGCAGGGTAAGCAAACGTGACAGGTGAATTTTCATGGGCTGCAATTGAAACTGCGCCAAGCCGCACCCCCATACTAATAGCGGGACCCACGGCTTCTGGGAAATCGGCGCTGGCCTTGGAATGCGCGGAACGGTTTGGCGGCACGATAATCAATGCGGATGCATTGCAGGTCTTTGAAAACTGGCGCGTTCTGTCTGCGCGTCCCGACGCAGCGGATGAAGCCCGCGCAAAGCATTTGCTTTACGGACACCTGCCGTATGATGCAGATTATTCGGTTGGCGCGTGGTTGCGAGAAGTAGAGCCGGTCTTGAATACTCCAGAACGGCCCATCATTGTTGGGGGCACAGGATTATACTTTACTGCCCTAACACAGGGATTGGCCGAAATTCCTGCAACACCATCCGATATTCGATCGCTGGCGGACGCGATTGTTGCGGATCGGGGATTTGAGGCATTGATTCCCGAAATCGATGAACACTCACAAAGCTCAATTGATTTAATGAATCCGATGCGAGTGCAGCGCGCATGGGAGGTTCAGCGCTCGACAGGAAAAGGGATCCGCGCCTGGCAAGATGAAACGCCTGCGCCTCTCTTATCCCTTAAAAGCAGTGTGCCGATTCTGTTTGACGTGGAAAAAGACTGGTTAAATGCAAGGATTGCGCAGCGTTTTGACATGATGTTGGACACAGGCGCATTGGAAGAAGCCCAAGAGAATTTGGAAAATTGGGATCCAACCCTGCTTTCAAGCCGTGCAATTGGCGCGCATGAACTTATCACCCACCTGAACGGTCAAATGACATTGGAGGAGGCACGCGAGGCCGCCACAATTGCCACACGACAATTTGCGAAACGGCAACGCACATGGTTCCGATCCAAGATGAAGGATTGGCTGCACTTTCGCCCAGTGGTTGCTACAAAACAGACATGAAAAAAGAAATTTGGTCTGAGATCGCCACCCAAATGTCGCAATTTGACATGTTCACTGTCGCATTTGTGACCAAATTTTTCTGACGATGCCATTGACGATCCAGGCAATATAGTGCCGAATGTCGCGGTAACTCACAAATTGCCACGTGTCGGGGATAAACTTCGGCATTGGCCTACATGCGTCAGACAGGGAGTAACATGATGCAAAAAACGACTACGTCGAAAAACCTACATCCAGTTGCAGAGATGTATGCAAAAGAACATAAAGCGGGCTACATGGACCGCCGTGAATTTATGTCTCGTGCAACAGCGCTAGGTGTATCTGCGACCGCAGCATATGGTATGCTTGGTCTTTCCACACCAGCACAAGCGGGCGGACACCTTCAATCAGGCGGAACACTTCGCATGCAGATGGAAGTGCGCGCTCTGAAAGATCCACGCACGTTTGACTGGACGCAAATATCGCACTTCACATGTGGTTGGCTTGAATACCTAGTTGAATACAACAATGATGGCTCGCTTACACCGTATTTGTTGGAGAGTTGGTCAGCAAATGCAGACGCATCAGAATATACACTGAACGTTCGTAAAGGGGTTAAGTGGAATAATGGCGACGACTTCACAGCAGATGACGTCGCACGCAACATCGAAATGTGGTGTGACAAATCAGTTGAGGGTAACTCGATGGCGGGCCGCATGGCATCATTGATCGACCCAGACAAAGGCGTTGCCGCAGCGGGTGCGATCACAGTTGTTGACTCACATACAGTTAAGCTGAAGTGCGTCGCATCTGACATCACCATTATCGCAGGCATGGCAGATTATCCAGCAGCGATCGTTCATAAGAGTCACTCCGCTGAGACTATGCTTTCTAATCCCGTCGGAACTGGCCCATTTCTTCCAGAAAGCCATGAAGTTGGGGTCAAGGGGGTAGTAGTTAAAAACGAAGGTTTCGACTGGTGGGGGTATGCAGATGGTAAATCAGTTGCATTAGATAAGATTGAATTTATCGACTACGGTACAGATCCTGCTGCATGGTTGGCAGCTGCAGAAGCAGGCGAGGTTGATGTCTTCTATGAAAACGTGGGCGAATATGTGGACATCATGGAAGGGATCGGTTGGGTCAACTCTTCGATAGCAACAGGTTCCACAATCGTCATTCGCCCCAACCAACAGACTCCAGATGCTGCTGGTAATTTGCCCTACCAGGACAAGCGCGTTCGTCAAGCTTTAGCCATGGCAGTCGACAACTCGACTTGCTTAGAACTCGGATACTCAAATAAAGGATCGGTTGCTGAAAATCATCACTCCGGCCCAATGCACCCAGAGCATGATCCATCCGTCGGACGTCTTCCTTATGATCCAGCGCGTGCGTTAGAGCTGATGAAAGAGGCTGGCATGGAAGATTATGAGCATGAATTGATCTCTATTGACGATGACTGGCGTAAAAATACAACCGATGCCGTTGCAGCGCAGTTGCGCGATGCAGGAATCAAGGTAAAGCGTACAATTCTACCTGGTTCAACATTCTGGAACGATTGGGCGAAATATCCATTCAGCTCAACAAACTGGAACCACCGTCCATTCGCGACACAGGTTTGGGGTCTTGCCTACCGTTCAGGTGAAGCATGGAACGAGTTTGGATGGTCAAACGCTGAATTCGACGCGCTTCTCGCAGAAGCGAACTCAATTGCGGATGCGAACAAGCGTCGCAAGGTAGCTGGAAAAATACAGGCGATAGTCGCCGAGGAGGGTGTCACAATCCAGCCTTACTGGCGGTCGCTTTACCGAAGTCACGCGCCAAACGTACAGTGTGATCAACATATTGCTTATCACTCGCACATCTACAAGTGGGGTTTCAAAGCTTAATTTAAAGATCAAAAACTGGGGCTGCATTCCTATTGGGAGCAGCCCCTTTTTTACGTGCACAGAGATACGTTTTCCGCCAAAAATTAAACTGCGGGAACACTAAGGAAATCCATGATCTTATTCATCATACGACGTTTTGCAGTGATGGTATTTACGGCAATCTGCCTAACCTTCATAGTATTCTTTATGACAAACCTTTACCCCAACTTGGAAAAACTGGCCAAGTCTGAGGGTAACTTCCGCATGGACGACGCAGCCGTTGCAAGTTTTCTCGGCAACCGAGGATATCTCGATCCACTTCCAGTAAAATATGGTCGTTGGTTGGGTGTGTTACCAGGGTATGTGATCGAAGGCAGCGATGGGAAAACACGCGGTCAATGTTTCGAACGCGGAACAGACGGCATGAGCGCACCCCGCTTCTGTGGCGTTTTGCAAGGTAACTGGGGATTTTCGACAGTTTTCAAGGATGAAGTTGGTAGAATAATTGCAACTCGTCTGAGTTTGACGGGCATTCTGATGCTTTGTGTTATGCTCATAATGATACCTGCAGCTTTACTATTGGGCATATTGGCTGGAATGCGCGAAGGATCTCGTACAGATAGAACTCTGTCTACGCTGGCAATCACCACGACAGCTACGCCGGAATATGTTTCAGGTGTCATATTCATCGCTGTATTTTCATCTTCCGCATTCGGACTGAAATGGTTTAAAGGTACGGCAGCTTCCGCAATGGATAACCCAACCTTTGAAAACTTTTTCTTACCCGTTATCACCATCGCGTTATATGGAACGGGCTATATCGCGCGGATGACACGCGCCTCAATGGCCGAAGTGATGACCGCACAGTATATCCGTACCGCCCGTCTAAAGGGTGTATCATTTGGCAATATCGTTATGAAACACGCCCTGCGCAACGCATTGATCGCCCCCTTCACGGTGATCATGTTGCAGTTCCCATGGCTGTTAAACGGCGTGGTGATTGTTGAAAGCCTCTTCAACTACAAAGGCTTCGGATGGGTCCTGGTGCAGGCAGCTGGCAATAATGACATTGAATTATTGCTCGCTGTATCCGTGGTATCGGTTGTGGTTGTTTTGGTTACCCAGCTTATCTCAGACATTGGATATGTTTACCTCAACCCACGCATTAGCGTTAACTAAGGGAGCCCGAGATTATGGAACTTTTGTCTTGGGGCGAAATCGCAGTCCGCTCAGTCACACAGCTAATGCCTGTTTGGGTTGCATTAGTCATCACATTCCTTGTTTCTATTCGATATAAACGATCACTTGGCCTCTATGGAAAATTGTTTGATTCTACCGTAGGCATGATCGGCTTTGCGCTGGTTATGTTCTGGGTCTACACAGGTTTGTTTTCTACAATGTTTGACCTGGTAGCTACACATGATCCGCTGTCACAAGTATCGGGAATGAAGAACAAAGTGCCCGGCACACCCTTACGCGGGGCCGAAGAGGGCGATTACCCGTTTTACCTATGGGGTGGTGACCATCTGGCACGTGATGTGTTCAGCCGCGTTATGATTGGTTCCGGTATCGTTGTTTTGATCGCACCATTGGCAACGCTGTTTGCCTTTATGGTTGGTATAACGCTAGGCCTACCTGCAGGATACTATGGCGGCCGTTTGGATTTGGTTTTGTCCTTCTTGGCAAATCTGATTTTGGCCTTCCCTGTTATTTTGTTATTCTACCTTTTGGTGACACCAGAAATTCGCATGACAGGCATGCCGCAGTATATGGCCGTTGTGCTGTTCAGCTTCCCATTAATCTTCTTTGGAGTTCTGATTAACTCTCGCTATTATATCGACCCCATGAAGAGGAATATCTTATTGGTGGTTGTTTTGGGTGTGCTCGGTTGGCTTTATTTGTCACTGATCAACGAAGTAAACTCGAAGGTGACATTGTTTAACGCCATTGATGGATTTGACGTTGATGCCGGCCTGTTGACCGTTTTTGTGTCGGTAGTTTTTGTAAACTCACCCACAGTGTTCCGTATTGTACGTGGCTTGGCGATGGACATCAAAACACGTGACTATGTTGCGGCGGCCCAAACACGGGGCGAAGGTACATGGTATATTATGCTGTGGGAAATTCTGCCAAACGCACGTGGTCCTCTGATTGTCGATTTCTGTCTACGCATTGGCTACACAACGATCTTGCTTGGAACCTTGGGCTTCTTTGGATTGGGTCTGGAGTCAGAAAGCCCGAACTGGGGAGCAACCATTAACGAAGGGCGCAAATTGCTCTCGATCTATCCACACCCTGCCCTACCACCGGCGATTGCGCTTCTAAGCCTTGTACTTGGGTTGAATTTACTTGCCGATGGTTTGCGTGAGGAAAGTCTAAAAGATTAATTAAAAGTTCAGGATGCAATTCATCCCGGCGCATGCTCCGATTGGGAGGAGAAAATGTCAAAAATAGATTACGATGGGCCCATCCTAGAAATTGAAAACCTGTCCATTTCATTTTTCACCCGTTTGCGTGAAATTCCCGCGGTAATGGATTTTAGCGTCACCGTACACCCCGGTGAGGCCGTTGGTTTGGTTGGTGAATCAGGATGCGGTAAATCAACGGTTGCCTTGGGTATCATGCAGGATTTGGGCGTCAATGGCCGCATCGTGGGCGGTTCGATCAAATTCAAGGGTCGTGACCTAAATGAAATGAGCGGCGAGGAATTGCGCGATATTCGCGGTAATGAAATCGCAATGATTTATCAAGAACCCATGGCCTCGCTTAACCCAGCGATGAAAATCGGCAAACAATTGATGGAAGTGCCGATGATTCACGAGGGCGAGTCTAAAGAAGAAGCCTACGCCCGCGCATTAGAAGTGGTCACAGATGTAAAGCTTCCTGATCCTGAGCGGATTTTAAAATCCTATCCGCACCAGCTTTCAGGTGGTCAGCAACAGCGGATCGTGATCGCGATGGCGTTGATGTCAAAACCTGCGCTTTTAATTTTGGATGAACCAACAACCGCACTTGATGTGACGGTGGAGGCGGCTGTTGTGGATTTGGTCAAAGATTTGGGCAAAAAATACGGCACTTCGATGCTGTTCATTTCGCACAACTTGGGCTTGGTTTTGGAAACCTGTGATCGAATCTGTGTGATGTATTCGGGTGAAGCTGTTGAAACAGGTTCGATCGAGGACGTGTTCGACAGAATGCGTCACCCCTACACACAGGCGCTGTTCCGGTCTATTCCTTTGCCAGGTGCTGACAAAAACGCGCGTCCCTTGGTTGCGATCCCTGGCAACTTCCCCTTGCCGCATGAACGCCCCAACGGTTGTAACTTTGGCCCGCGCTGTGATTATTTCGAGGAAGGCCGCTGTAACGCCGCCGAAATCGCGATGTTCGAGATTGCAGGCGATGATCGTCATGCCTCACGCTGTTTGAAATTTGCCGAAATTGATTGGGATGCCCCCATTAAGGCCGCAAAACAGTTTGAAAAAACAGAACCCGGTGACGTCATCCTGAAAATGGATGAGTTGAAAAAATACTACGAAGTGGCCGCAAACGCCCTGTTTGGTGGATCCGGTGCCAAGAAGGTGGTTAAAGCCAACGAAACCCTATCGTTCGAAGCGCGTGAGGGTGAAACCTTGGCCATTGTTGGTGAATCAGGCTGCGGTAAGTCAACATTTGCCAAGGTTCTGATGGGTTTGGAAACGGCGACCGATGGCCACATTCTATTGGATGGCAAAAACATCGAGGCGACAGCCATTGAACAACGCGATACTCAAACGGTTGCGGATGTGCAGATGGTGTTCCAAAACCCGTTTGACACATTGAACCCTTCGATGACCGTCGGACGTCAAATTATCCGCGCATTGGAAATCTTCAAATACGGCAAATCTGATGTTGAGCGTGCGCAACGTATGTTGGAATTGCTGGATTTGGTAAAACTGCCACGTGCCTTTGCAGAACGCATGCCACGTCAATTGTCGGGTGGGCAAAAACAACGTGTTGGTATCGCCCGTGCCTTTGCGGGCGGGGCGCGCATTGTGGTTGCAGACGAACCTGTTTCCGCCTTGGACGTATCGGTGCAGGCTGCCGTAACAGATTTGTTGATGGAAATTCAGCGCACAGAAAAAACAACACTACTTTTCATCAGCCACGATTTGTCGATCGTACGCTATCTATCGGACCGCGTAATGGTGATGTATTTGGGGCATGTGGTGGAAATGGGCACAACCGATCAGGTTTTCGCCCCACCCTATCACCCATATACAGAGGCGTTGTTGTCCGCCGTTCCAATCGCAGACACCAGCATCACAAAGGAACACATTGTTCTAGAGGGCGACATTCCTTCTGCGATGAGTCCACCCTCTGGATGCCCGTTCCAAACGCGCTGTCGTTGGAAGGACAAAGTGGGCGGGGGCTTATGCGAACGCAAGGTGCCGCCAATTCGCACCATGGCAAACGGACATCAATTGAAATGCCACTTGGATCAATCAGTGCTGGAAGAAATGACACCTGTTATCAAAATAGCAGCTGAATAATAATTCAGCTTGATTTAACACAAAGACATCCACATTCTGCGGGTGTTTTTATTTGGATCAGCGATGTCACGTTTTTCAGGAATGGCAAACCTACCTTATTATGCGGTTATCTTTACCAATCAGGCCTCAAAAACACCTGAAGGATATGCTGAAATGGCCGCAGCCATGGGCGAAATTGCCAAAACCCTACCTGGATATATCGGGATTGAAAGCACACGAGATGCAGATGGTTTTGCCATCACCGTCAGCTATTGGGAAAGCGAAGAGGCAATCAAGGGATGGCGCGAACACGCAAAACACGCGATTGCGCAAAAGATCGGCAAAGAACGTTGGTATGAGGATTATATTCTGCGCATGGCCAAGTTGGAACGGCAGTACTCCTTCAAATAAGCAGCCCTAACGTTTCAGAATGGCTTTGATGTAATTTTTCGTTTCGGGAAATGGGGGCACCCCACCAAATTTCACAACCGCCTCTGGCCCGGCGTTATACGCCGCGAGTGCTAATCGCCACGAGCGAAAGCGTTTGTATTGCATAGCAAGGTAACGCGCGCCTCCTTCTAAATTTTGGGAGGGAATGCGTGGGTTCACGTTCAATAGGCGTGCTGTATCGGGCATCAACTGCGCCAATCCAATCGCGCCCTTTGACGACAATGCTTTGGGGTTCCAACGGCTTTCTTGATTGATCAGGCGCAAAAACAAGGATTCTGGGATCCGATGACGGTTGGCGGCGCGTTTTGCCAAATCCAGATAGGGTCCGCGATATTTTATATCACGTGGAATCTCACCTGGCACGCCCGGAATATAAACATTCTCGCGATTTAATGAAACCGAAGGCGATCCCCCGTTTAATCGATCCAGTGTCTGAAATTGCTTTGTTTTTCCAGACCGTTCAGCAAAGGCCCCTGTTACAACCCACGCAAAGCAAAGAAACGTTATGAACCCAATCTGAACCATGTGGATCTTTTACACCTCATTACCTCGTTGCCCAACAAATGAATGACGGCATGCAGGAAATTGCCTGTTCCATCCCGTTCATTAATATTTTATTCATATTGAAGTTGTGCTTTAGGGCAAGAAACGCGCGAAGATTATAGGAGAGTGCGATGGCAGGGTCAGTGAACAAAGTAATTCTAATCGGCAATCTGGGGCGTGATCCAGAGGTCAGAAGCTTTCCAAATGGGGGCAAAGTATGCAACCTGCGCATAGCAACATCTGAAAACTGGAAAGACCGCAATACGGGCGAACGTCGTGAAAAAACCGAATGGCACAGCGTTGCGATTTTTTCAGAACCGCTTGTGCGCGTTGCAGAACAATATCTGCGTAAGGGATCAAAAATTTATATCGAAGGTCAATTGGAAACACGCAAATGGCAAGATCAGTCTGGTCAGGACCGCTATAGCACCGAAGTTGTTTTGCGCCCATATACCTCCACACTCACCATGCTAGACGGCCGCGGTGACAATGCTGGTGGAGGCGGCGGTTATGGCGGTGGATCAGGCGACAGTGGTTATGACCACGGCTTTGACAGCAGCCCTACACCTGCGGACCCATATGGTGGGGGATCACGTCCATCACACGTCATGGACGACGAAATTCCTTTCTAAGCAGGATCATCATTTTGAACAAACAAAAAAGGGCGATGAGATAATCGCCCTTTAGTTTTTGTCCCTATCAGTTTACTGCGCGGCGACTGATGCACCGTCTGAGCGAAGTTTCACCAATTCCTCAGCCACTAGGAAAGCTAATTCCAAGGATTGTGATGCATTCAAACGCGGATCACAGGCTGTGTGATAACGAGAAGACAGATCTTCATCGCTTAGCGCATAAAGGCCACCCGTACATTCAGTGACGTCCTGACCCGTCATTTCAAAATGAACACCACCCGGAATCGTGCCCTCGGCTGCGTGCACCTCAAAGAATTCACGCACTTCGCGAAGCACACTTTCGAAGGGCCGTGTTTTGTAACCTGTCGCGGATTTTATCGTATTGCCGTGCATCGGATCACAGGACCAAACAACATTTGCGCCCTCTTCTTCGACTGCCTTGATCAAACGGGGCAGATGATCCCCAACACTGCCTGCGCCAAACCGCGCAATCAGGGTCAAACGACCTGCTTCGTTTTCTGGATTCAACTTGGCCATTAAGACCTTCAGATCGTCGGCAGAGGTTGTCGGGCCGCATTTTAAACCGATAGGGTTTAAAATCCCACAGCAAAATTCAACATGCGCACCATCTGTTTGACGGGTTCTGTCCCCGATCCAGATCATGTGACCAGAGCCTGCCAACCAATTACCAGAAGTTGAATCAAGACGGGTCAGCGCCTCTTCATATTCCAACAACAGTCCTTCGTGCGATGTGTAGAAATCGACAGTGCGCAAATCATGCGATGCGGCGCTGTCCAAACCTGCAGCAGACATAAAATCCAACGCATCAGAGATACGTGCTGCCATTTCACGATAGCGCGAAGCCTTTTCCCCTTCGGTAAAACCAAGTGTCCAGCTGTGCACCTGATGCACATCCGCATAACCACCAGTTGAAAACGCGCGCAACAAGTTCAGTGTTGCCGCCGCCTGTGTGTAGGCTTGTAACATCTTGGACGGATCAGGGACGCGCGACGCAGATGTGAAATTCAGTTCATTGATGATATCACCACGATAACTGGGTAATTCCACGCCATCGACGGTTTCGGTTGGGGCGGAACGGGGTTTTGCAAATTGCCCCGCCATGCGACCCACCTTAATCACAGGAACCTTTGCGCCAAAGGTTAGGATCATGGCCATCTGCAACATGACCTTAAATGTGTCACGGATACCATCCGCACTAAATTGTGCAAAGCTTTCAGCACAATCTCCGCCTTGTAACAAAAACGCCTGACCACGGGATGCAGCTGCCAGTTTTGCTTTCAAATTCCGCGCCTCGCCAGCAAAGACAAGCGGTGGATATTGAGACAGCTGACTTTCGACTGCGTTCAGCGCCTCCTGATCCAAATAATCAGGCATCTGAACCCGTGGCTTGTTGCGCCAATTGGTTTTTTGCCATTCGCTCATCTTTTTTCTCCAGTGTTAGCGTTCACGAATAGCGAACCTATACCTTTGTTCACGCAAACTGACCACCCCGAAATGATCTGCGTTTGGTAACCTATGGAAAAGACAACACATCTATTGTAACTGACCACCGTAATGATAACTTTGAAGCCGAAGAATCGAGAGTGTGCGTGTAATGCGATCTATGGCCTCAACCACCTTGCGCCCAAAAAGCGACGACGCGCCCGAGCGCTTTGTATTTGTTTTACTCGATAATTTTACGCTGCTTTCCTTTGCATCTGCATTGGATGCCTTACGCATCGCCAACCGCATGTTGGGACGCACAGTATATCACTGGATGTTTATTGGCGAAGGTGGCGAAACGGTTCAATGTTCTGCAGGTACAACATTTGCACTGGATGATGACCTGTGTGAATTGCGCCGCGATGACGTGATGATCCTATGTGGTGGTGTTGACATTCAAATGGCCACCACCAAGAAAGTTTTAAATTGGCTACGTCGCGAGGCGCGTCGCGGGCTAACAATCGGGGGATTGTGTACAGCGGCCTATCCAATGGCCAAAGCAGGGTTGCTGGACGGAAAACGCGCCACAATCCACTGGGAAAATCAGGACAGCTTTGCTGAAGAATTTTTGGAGGTTGATCTGA
>Ga0181582_10000898_pt1 | contig 22337 bp, 21 predicted proteins | sample 071ome_32_FD_132438 | JGI IMG/M metagenome (GOLD analysis project Ga0181582, IMG submission 132438) | Coastal salt marsh microbial communities from the Groves Creek Marsh, Skidaway Island, Georgia - 071405AT metaG (megahit assembly) | ecosystem: Environmental > Aquatic > Marine > Intertidal...
CGATAGAAGTCATATTCGGCCTGAGGCACATCGTGGAAAGGGCCGTGTGGAGCGTTGGTCGGAAGATAGACAAAGAACGGTCGATTGCGCGCCTTGGCCTGCAGAATAAAACTCAGTGCATGATCAAAGTAAAGATCGGTGCAGTAACCCTTCATTGAAATAGGAGTGCCATTGTGAAAAAGGGTTGGATCCGTGTATTTCCCTTCGGCACCCAGGGGATCGGATGGCTGACCGATACCTCCTCCACGAAGCACCAGCGATTCCTCAAAACCCTGGTCCATGGCGCGAAGCGGATAATTGTCGCCTAGATGCCATTTGCCGAAAATGCCGGTCGCATAGCCCGCATCAAACAAATACTCGGCAAGGGTACGCTCCTCGGGATCCATCATGGCACGGCCGATGTAGGTATCAATGCATCGAGTCCGATAATTGTATCGCCCAGTCATGAGGCAGGCCCGAGTCGGAGCACACACGGGACTGACATAGTATTGAGTCATTTGTGCACTCTGACGGGCCATGTCGTCCAGGTTGGGGGTCCTCAGAATCGGGTTTCCGTGAAATCCAAAATCCCCGTAGCCCTGATCATCGGTGATCATGACGATCACGTTGGGGCGGGAGGCGCCTTGTACGATCACCGAAGAATGCGTCATGGAAAACAAGATCAGGAAGAGACAAAGGCGGAAAAAGGGATGACACCAAAGAGCATGCATGACGTCATCCTAAAAAATCGACTCGAAGACGGCAATCCCCGAGCTTAAGGTTGTGGAAAAGGCCCCCAAGAAGCCCTCATATCCTTTATTCTCTCATCCATGACTTTGAAGTTGCCACTGAAATCCAGACCGTATCCACTCAAAGGGGGCATCCAACATTACGCATGGGGAGATAAAGGTGCCATCCCGAAGCTGCTGGGGATCTCCAACGAGGCTCAAAAACCCCATGCGGAGTTCTGGATGGGGGCGCATCCGGATCTTCCGTCGACCCTCCTCGATGTCGACAACTCCCTCGCGATCCCCATGGATCAGGCCATGGGTTCGGCTCCTGAGCCCCTACTGGGAGAGCACGTCATACAGCGTTTCGGTGCGAGCTTGCCTTTCCTCTTCAAGGTCCTTTCTGCGGCCCAGCCCTTGTCCATACAAGTGCACCCAACCAAGGAGCAGGCAGAGGTCGGCTTTGCAAGGGAGCAAAACTCCATGCCTCCCATGGATGTCTCTGAACGGTTGTTTCGTGACGACAATCACAAACCAGAAATAATCGCCGCATTGAGCCCGTTTTATGGCCTGTGCGGGTTTCGACCCTGGAGTGAGATTCGCGACCGGTTTCTGTCAATCCCTCAATGGGCTCCACTTCTCAATGGCATTCAGGAGACGTCACAAGCCACCTCACAACTCTACCGTAGAGTGATGGAGCTGGATTCCCATCAGCGCCAAAAAGCGCTGGAGCCTCTATTGAGGGACCTTCACAAACGCCATCAAAAAGTTGCTTTTGAACGAAACGATCCCAGTTACTGGTTGTTGAAAGCGTCCGCATCCCTATCCACTTCCGACCCTTTTGACCGCGGTCTTTTCTCCTTTTACATGCTCCATCTCATTTGCCTTGAACCCGGTCAGGCGATGTTTGTCAGAGCGGGTGTCCTGCATGCCTATCTGGAGGGAACCGGCATGGAATTGATGGCGAATTCGAACAATGTCCTCAGAGGCGGCCTGACCACCAAAACCATGGATGTCGAGGCCCTTCTGGCTCATTTGGATGTTCAGGAACCCCAAACCCAGCTGATCCAGCCCACTCCGGGCAGCCTGAAGGAGCCGTGGTCCCGCTTCGTCACACCCGCTCGAGAGTTTGAGTTGCAATGCCTGATGACAACCGACCAATCGCTGAGCCTTGACCAAAGCACACCAGGCCCTGAAATTTGGTTCGTGGCACAGATAGGAAACACCCCTGGCAAGCTGGTGTCTCAAGAAGCATCCGCACTTGTCATGCAACAAGGTGAGGCGTTTTTCATTCCCGCCAAGACCCAGATGCGCGTGGAGGTCGCACCCGAGACCACGATTTATCGAGCCCTGGTCCCCAGCATTTGAATTTATGCCAATGGAATCATCAACTTCACTGCAATTTCGAGGACAGACACCGGAATGTCTCAAATTCGGAACCAGCGGACTCAGAGGCAGGGTGGATGCCATGACCGATCTGGAGGTCTACATCAATACCACGGGCTTTCTGGAATACCTCCTGGGCATGCACGCCATCCAGCCAGGCGATTCAGTCTGCCTGGGCGGAGACCTTCGCCCGAGCACCGATGGGGACAAGCGAAGCATCCTGCGTGCGGTCGGCAAGGCCGTGGAAGATCTGGGCCTGGTGATTCGATTCCTGGGCCGCCTTCCCACGCCCGCACTGATGTTCGACGCCTTGCAAGCCAACTGCGCCAGCATCATGGTAACGGGCAGTCACATCCCATTTGACAGGAACGGCATCAAATTCAACAAGCCCAATGGAGAAGTACTCAAGGCCGACGAGTCTCCCATTCTTTCCAGCGTCCACGCGACAAGGCGACTCCAATATGCCATGCCCGAGGAGCGATCGCTCTTTGATGATCACGGTTGGTTCAAGAGTAGCTTAAGTAGGATGTGGCCTGCATCAGCCCATCCTGAGGCCACTGAGCGTTACCTCGATCGGTATCGCGGTTTCTTTCCGGCGGGAAGCCTCGAAGGAATGGAGTGCCTAGTCTACCAGCACTCGGCCGTGGGTCGGGACCTTTTGGTGGAACTACTGGAAAGCCTGGGCGCCAAGGTGTGGAAGGTGGGCAAAAGCGAGAGGTTTGTCCCGATTGACACTGAGGATATTTCCGCAGACCAGCTCAATGAATTGCAGCGTATGCTCGAAGAAGTGATCGCACAGGGCGGAAAGCCAACTGCCCTTGTCTCTACCGATGGCGACAGTGATCGTCCATTGGTATGCGGTGTCGACAGTTGGGGCCGATTGCAATTCATACCCGGAGACCTGTTGGGGTGCCTGAGTGCGGATTTTCTCAAAGCACAAACGGTCGTGGTCCCCATCAGCGCCAATGATGCCGTCGATCAGCATTTGGCGCGAAAAGAGATTCACCCCTACAAAACCAAAATTGGTTCGCCTCACGTCATTGCCACCATGCAAGCGCTGAAAGAGAGTGGGCAATCCGCCATCGTCGGGTGGGAAGCCAACGGGGGCTTTCTGCTTTCCAGCAGTGTGGAAGGCGAACATGGAGCACTCCAGCCTCTGGAAACGCGGGACGCCTTCTTACCCATTCTTTGTGTCCTGCGTGCCTGCCAAGTGTCCTCCAAGCAGATTGTGGATCTCATGGGTGAGTTACCGGCTCGGTTTGGCAAGGCCGGTTTGATCGATGCCTTCCCTCAGGCGGCGAGTCGTAGCCTGATCCAACGCTGGACGCCTCCCCTGGATCAGCTGGTTGACTGGCGCTGGCACAAGCAGACCATCACCTTGCATTTTGCTCATGGAGATCAGCGGGAAGCGGATCACGATGAAGCCCTCCTGATCGCTCATTTATGCGAAGAGGCAGCCCGCTTTTTCACCCCAGAAGCTGGCTATGGCACGATCACACGCATCAATTACATGGATGGGGTACGTTTTTATTTCGACTCCGGAGACATTGCTCACATTCGTCCTTCCGGTAATGCCCCTCAACTGCGTTTCTATGCCGTCGCCAATAGCCAACAACGGGCCCAGCAGATGGTAAGGGATGCCTTGGCAGAACCCTCAGGCCTGCTAAGGAGCATGGAATTGGAATCCTGAGCTGAGTCTATCTTGCGTCTGCGACTCAAGCTTTGGCTGCGCGCGCCTCATCCAGAAGTCGCATCCAGGCCCCCATGTAATGTCCATGATCGTGATAGGTGCGACCACTTACCAGGTTGCCATCGACCACGCATGGCTCATTGACAAAAATGCCTCCGCAAACCTCGAGATCAAATTGACACTTGGGCACAGTGGCCATGCGCCGGCCTTTCACACATCCAGCAGTGGCAGGGATCTCTACCCCGTGACAGACGCTGGCAATGGGTTTTTGCTGCTCGAAGAAGTGGCGGGTAATGCGTATCAAATCTTCATCGTAACGCAGGTATTCCGGCGCCCTGCCTCCACTGAAAAAGATACCTAGGTAGTCTTCGGGTTTCACATCACAAAATGCGATATCCGACTGCAAGGTATAGCCTTCCCATTCGCGGGTGATGGTCCAACCGGGTTTGACCTCATGCATCACCATGTTGTAACGGTGCACTTCCGGAGCGGCGACGACAGGTTGATAACCGCCTTCGATCAGCCGGTAGTAAGGGTAGAGAGTATCGACGGTTTCACTGGCATCGCCGATGATGATGAGGACTGGATGTGACATGGGCTCTATTGAATCGGATTCAGACACCTTGCCAAGTAGGATCTTGCCCGATTGATTTCCTGAGTCGTTTCCTCAGCGGATGGAAGGATGGGAATCCCACGCGGAACCGGGTGCATGAAAATTTCAGTCCAACCCTTGAAACGGATCTTGTGGAGGGCTTTCAGGATGGGCACGAAATCCAGGGAGCCTCGGCCCGGCATTTGCAGCAATTCTTGCTCCTTGGGCAAAGGCTTCATGCATCCCATGCCATATTGCCAGGCATAAAACATATCCAGACCAGCTCCCAAGTCGGTGATCAATTGCCCCAAGGCTTGAGCCCCCACCCCATAATGCTCCAGGTGGTAGGGTGCCAATGCGACCCCCAAGCCATGTTCATGCCCCAACTCCACCAACCACTTCAGGGAATCCGGATGATCTATCAGATTGTGACCATGGTTTTCGATGGCAATGCGTACTCCATGACTTTGCGCCACGCCCAGGTGAGGTTTCATTTGCTCGACGAAATCCCTCACTGCCCGCTTGAGTTCCTGTCCTTCCAAACCAACAGGCCCTCGGCCTCCAGTAACAATGAGCGGGCAGTCAAGCCGTCCTGCAATGGCACATTCCGAGTCCAAACCGAAGGGCCCCAGATCGTATCGAGTCAAACATCCTACCTTGAGTTGCCTTTGACCCAGCAGATTGGCAAAGGCCTCCCACCCCATGGATTCAGCCTGCTCACGCTGGTTGCCATGTTTTTGTGGCCAAAGATCGATGGCAGAGGCGCCCGTTTTAGAGACTTCAGGAAGAATGGTATGAAGGGGCAACTGACCATACATACAGGATGCCAGGCAGTAGCGCAGTTCAAAAGCATCGCTCTGAGCATGAAGAGGACTCGGTTTCAGACAGTGCATGGCCTCCCATGCCACCCCCGCCATGGAAGCCTGAAGAAACCTTCGACGGTTCCAAAGATCCAAAGCCTGATCATGGGATGCGGGGTGCGAGCAGGAGGAAGGCATGCCCTCAAAGTAAAGGAACCCTCCTAACCCTGAAAGCTCAAAACATCCTGAATGCATCATGACTACCCTCTCGCATCTCATGCCCCGAACCACCTCGTGATGGAGTGCCTGGGCATGAAGCTTGCCAAGCACTTGTGGCTTCCCTTAGTTTGAGATTTATCCACGCACCATGAGTGATTCCGTCTCTTCTGCCGATCTGATGCCGCCACCTCAGACGAGTGTTCCCTTGGCCAAGGCGATGCTGTTGACCGCCATGGCCGGTGGCATGGGCTGGGGCATCCGAGGGCAATATGGGCATGAAACCGGCGCCATGATTGCAGGTGTTCTGGTGGCAAGCGTGCTGGTCATGCTCTTTGCTTCGGTCTACAGCACCCTGCATGCAGCCAGAGCCATCGCATGGACAACGATCGCCATCTCTTTTGGAGGATGCATGACCTACGGGCAAACCGTTGGGCTCACCCATGACACCGAGCTGATCGGCAATACTCAAGCCCTGCGTTGGGGATTGCTGGGATTGTTTATCAAAGGGGGGATCTGGATTGGCTTCGGCGGGCTTGCGCTCGGTATGGCATTGGGAGGCAAAACCTACACCCCTGGAGAATTGGCGCTGGCGTTTGGTGCCATGATCTTCCTCATGTTTATCGGGATTTTCATGCTGAACTGGCCCTACGCACCCGATGAGGGATTGCTCCCAAAAATCTATTTTTCAGATCACTGGGACTGGGAGCCAGACAAGGAACTCAAGCCGCGAAGGGAAAAATGGGGAGGGTTGTTGTTTGCCTTGATCGGTTTATGGAGCTACGCGCGTTTTTTCCGCAAGGACGCACTGGCCTCCCGTATGGCGTTCTGGGGCATTCTGGCGGGTGGCTGTGGCTTTGCCGGAGGTCAAAGTATTCAGGCTTTTCACGCCTGGCACCCCGAATGGTTTCGGGACGGCTTCCTTGCCCAGCTGGATGGGTACCTCAATTGGTGGAACATCATGGAAACCTCCTTTGGGTTGATCTTCGGAGCCTTGCTGGCGCTGGGTCTTTGGGTGCATCGGCGACACATTGCCACTCCTGAAGTTTCCAAGGAATTCATCTCGGCTCCCGCCTCGCTGGAGGTGAGTCTATTGGCAATCTACCTTCTGGCTCTGGCCAGCTGGAGTTTTCAAAATTTTTCCACCTTGGATACCTTTGCAGACCTTGCCATTACCATGGGCATGCTTCCCTTCCTTGCGGTCGCCGCTGGACGCCATTGGCCCCTGTGGATGTGCCTACCGGTCACCTTGCTTCCCATTGCCGGCAAGACACTCAAGCATGTGGTGTATGACAACAAGCTCGTGGAAGAAGGAATGGGTTGGGCTTATCTTTTGATTGTCCCCATGACCCTGGCTCTGGTGCTGAGCCTTTTCTGGGCCGATCCCAAACGACTCAACAGCAACGGGCTTGCATTCAGCAAAAGTCTTCTGGTGATCAATGCCCTGACCTACTACCTGCTCAATTTTGCTTTTTTTCATTTCCCCAAACCGTGGCATAAGCTGCATGACTGGACACACATGGAAGGCTGGACGAGCCGGTCTCCCAACCACATCGTCTTTACGGTATGCCTTCTGGGATTAGTCATCGGAGCTCTGGTGACCCGGGGAAAGAGCCCATCCTCCGGTCCCATGGGGCAGGACGCTGAGGCGAAAAACTGACCCTGCCCTCATGCCAAAGTATTGCTTGTCATGGGCAAGCTGGTTCGCATTATTGCTCACACAAGAATGAAGATTTATATCGACGGTGCTTACTACGCTAAGGAGGATGCCAAGATCTCCGTGTTTGACCATGGACTCCTCTACGGGGATGGTGTTTTTGAAGGAATTCGGATTTATCACAGCCGTGTCTTCAAGCTCAAAGAACACATCGAGCGACTTTACTATTCGGCCAAGGCCATTCTGCTGACGATTCCCATGACACCAGAAGCCATGACTGAGGCGGTTCTGGATGCATGCAGACAAAACCAGTTGGAAAACGGTTACATCCGACTCATCGTCACACGTGGAGCCGGCTCTCTTGGTCTGAGTCCCAACTCATGCAAAAACCCTTCGGTCATCATCATTGCCAATGAAATCCAGCTCTACCCTCCAGAGCTCTACGAGAAAGGGATGGAAATCATCACTGCAGCCACCTCCAGGAATTTGGTCAATGCCATCAACCCGGCCATCAAATCACTGAATTACTTGAACAACATCCTGGCCAAGATCGAGGCCAGCCATGCAGGCTGCGAGGAGGCCATCATGCTCAACAGCGATGGGTTTGTCGCAGAGTGCACGGGCGACAACCTGTTCATCTTTCACCATGGTGTCCTCTTCACTCCACCACTGGCGGCTGGAGCACTGCATGGAATCACCCGCAATACCGTCATGGAATTGGCCCAGGAATCGGGTTATACCGTCCAGGAGCGCAACCTCACGCGCTACGACCTGTATATCGCTCAGGAATGTTTTCTAACCGGCAGCGGGGCCGAGATTGTGCCCGTTGTCAAAATCGACCAACGAGTCATTGGTGAGGGCATCCCTGGCGAGGTCACCAAGGAATTGGATCAGAAATATCGAGCCTTGACCAAGGTCGCCGGAGAACCCCTCTGAGGAGAACCTGCTAACATCCACAAGACATTCTTCAGCAATGTCCTACGGTCCATTGAATCGAAATCCAATTGACCCATTGCATTCAAGCATTGTGCGGGATAGAATCTGAAAGTGAGGATGTTATACATCGGGGTTTGAATTCTATGATCTGCAATGTCTGCCAAAAAAATGAAGCGACGGTCCACCTGACCCAAATGCTGGAAGGTGAGATCAAGAAGATGGACATGTGCGAGTCTTGCGCCCAGCAGCAAGGCGTCGACGAGCCAGGCATGCCACTGGTGGATTTACTGGTGGGTCTGGGACCATCCAGCTCGGAAGGCGAGTCCCAGAGCAAATCTTCCGTCAAGGTTCTGTCTTGCGAGGTTTGTGGACACAGCTTGGCTGATTTCAAGAAAGCCGGTCGCTTGGGCTGCTCACATTGTTATCAGGTCTTTGAAGATCAAATGGATCCCATGTTGCGATCCATGCATAAGGGCATCAAGCACACTGGAAAAGCGCCAAAGAACTTCAAGGATGACCGCGCCCTCCGGGATCAACTGGCCAAACTGGAAAAAGACCTGCATCAGGCCGTCGAAGAGGAACGTTACGAGGATGCCGCTGTGCTTCGAGACTCCATCAAGCAGCTCACAGCCAGCCCTGAATTATCCGATGAACCCTCCGTGCGGCCATGAACCTGCATCAATTTCTGACTCCCATCCAGGACATCTGTCGTCGACCTGGGCCTTTTGATCGTATCGTTCTCACCAGTCGGGTGCGTCTGGCGCGAAATCTCAAGGACACGCCCTTTCCTGGGAGAGCCTCCAAACAGCAACGCGAGGATCACCTGCAGGCCATTCAGCCGGTGGTCGAAGCCCTGCCCCCCATGAAAAAGGGCTTTTCCAGCGACCTGGTTTCATTGGAAGACCTGGACCGCCAACTGCTGGTCGAACGCCACCTCATCAGTCGAGAACTGGCCAAGAAAAAGCAGGGTGCTGCATTTGTCCTGAGCAAGGATGAAACCTGCAGCATTATGATCAATGAAGAAGACCACCTTCGGATGCAAGTCATTCTCCCAGGACTCCAAATCAAAGAGGCCTGGAAGGCGGTGAACAAACTCGACACGCTGTTGGAAGACAAACTGCCCATCGCCTTCTCGGGAAGGTATGGTTTTTTGACTGCATGTCCTACCAATACGGGAACAGGCATCCGAGTCAGTGCCATGCTTCACCTGCCTGGTCTGGTCATCGCTGAACACATGCAGCAGACCATTACCGCCGTGAATAAACTGGGCCTGGCCGTCCGGGGGCTCTATGGAGAGGGAACTGAAGCACTGGGTAATGTGTTTCAGATCTCCAACCAGATGACACTGGGGGAAACAGAAAACGACATCATTGAGCGCCTCAATAAGGTGGTGGTGCAAATCATCGAGAATGAGGAAAATGCGCGTGCCAAATTATTGGAAAGCAACCCTGAGATGCTGTTCAACAACATCGGGCGCGCTTACGGCATCCTGACCAATGCCCATGTTATCTCATCCAAGGAGGCCAAGAACCTGCTGAGTCTGCTTCGGCTAGGACTGGATTTGGGTTATTTCCCCGATATGGATCCTGAAGTCGTCGATGAGTTGTTCATCGTCACCGAGCCAGGTCACATACAATTCAAGGAGGCCAAGAAGATGTCTCCCGAAGAGCGGGATATCATGCGCGCCACTCAGCTGCGGGAACGGCTGGAAGGCATGGCGAAGCCACAAATGAGCACCGCATCCGACGAAGATCCTCCCTCTGAGGACCCGGAAGGGTCTGAAGAAGAGGAGGGCCCGAGTGAATGCTGATGGTAGAGCCTGATTCCTAGAGATCTCCAAGGGCTGCCTCAAGATCACCCAGACCATCTGAAGCGACCCGGCTCATAGCTGCAGGCTGCAATCGCTGCTGCACATAATCGATTCCAGCTGCAACGGACTTGACGGAGTTGGGCAAGGTGGCACCTGCTGCATTTGGATGCCCGCCCCCTTTGAGCTGGGCTGCCACCTCGCGGGCCTTGCCATTGCGACTGCGCGCACTCACGCCAAACTGATGGGGGGAGCGACGTGCAATGGACAAGAGGACCACATCCTCCATGGTAGGATCCTTCAGCAGCTGATTCATGATCAGATTGTGGTTGCCGATGGACAAATCCACGTAGCGAACCCCGGGTACCAACTCCCGGGTATGTCCACGAGCCCACTCCAACCCCATGGGATCTTCGACCTGACGCTTGATGCGGATCACTTCCAGCAAAGGGTGGTTCAGCAGGCGTTCCAGTTGCCCATCGAGCAATTTCATCAGAGGATGGAAGTGATAGGTCTTCACCAATTCGGCGTGATCACAGGCGCGTTCGAAATCTGGGTCCGATTCGATGAACAGGTCGGTCACCTTGGTCAAATGCACCAAGGTATCGAGCTGTTCATTTCCTAAACCATGCTGCTGAACAAGTTGATAAGCTAGACTGGCGGCACACTCCTTCACATCAAAATGATAAAGGGCATGCTTGGGCTGATGGGGGCTGGGATGATGATCGACCACCATCCAACCGGGGCGATCCAATCGGGGTTCCATGCTCAGATCGCTCACCCAGGCGGCATGCTCCACCATTTGCCGATTCTGCCAGGGAGGCAGGTGGTAGGCGGCAAGAGGGATGGATCCGCCAAATTGGTGCTCTGCCAGACGCTTGAGAAGACACCCCGACACAAGGCCATCCAAATCGCTTTCGTGAGTCAAAATGATCTCTGGTTTTTGCAATGCCTCCATGGACAGGGAAAACTAACACTCTCGCAGAAACGGGCCAAAGCATTTTGATCTTTTTTGCTCAGGTCTCATGCCAAGGGTTCTTGAGCTTTGGGACGCAGGCTGCAATGCTCCCATCATGACCCAAGCACGCTACGACAAGGATGAAATCCAGGAGTTTGCTTTGAATCTACTGCTAGCTTCTGGAATGGAGTCGGAGAAAGCCAAAGTCGTTTGCGAAATCCTGGTGGAAGGGGATTTGATGGGACACACCACTCACGGCCTTCAAATGCTCATCCCCTACCTCAAGAGCATTGAGGCGAAAACCATGACCTTGAGTGGAACCTATTCCATCCTGCGTGAGACCCCTTCCCATTTGGTCATGGACGGGCGTTTCCTACCCGGTCCGTGGCTGGTGTGCGAGGCACTTGACTGGGCAGCTGGACGCATTCAGGAGCAAGGTGTCGTCAGCATGTGCATCACGCAGAGCCATCACATTGCAGCCCTCCAGGCCTATCTGCCAAGAGCTACCCAACATGGTTGGATCCTCTCCATCATGAGTTCAGACCCATCGGTGGCCACCGTGGCTGCTTTTGGTGGAAAAACCCCTCTCTTCACCCCCAACCCGATGGCCGTTGGCATTCCTGGTTCAAAAGGCCCTATTCTTTTTGATTTCTGCACTTCCATCACCAGCAACGGTCAATGCATGCGATCTGAAAAGGAAGGTCAAGTCTTGCCGGGTGAATGGGTACAAGATGCCAACGGGAAGCCCACCAATGATCCCGGAGCGCTTTTCACCGATCCCCCTGGGACCATTTACCCACTCGGGGGGCCATCCTATGGACACAAGGGTTTTGCCCTTGGGCTTTGGGTGGAAATCATGACATCAGCTCTGGCCGGTCACGGCAGATCTCAAAAACCCACCCAATGGGGAGCTTCGGTCTTTTTACAAGTGATCGACCCCGCATCATTCGGGGGCAAGGATGCCTTTCTGCGCGAAGTAGATCACTTGATCCAGAGCTGCCGGGAGAGCGAGCCAGTGGACCCAGCTCAACCGGTACGGCTTCCAGGAGAAGCAGCCTGGAAAAAAAGAAATCATCAACTCACTCACGGCGTCGTCTTGCACGAAGGCATCCTGCCCGGTCTCAGTGAGTGGTCCAAGAGGTGGCATATTCCCATGCCAGAACCCCTTCACTGAACACGGAGAAGCCCGCTCAACGAACCTCCTCTACCAAACTTCCACAGGCCCTTTGGGCACGGGTATGTGTTCCCTGCGGGCCACGGCTGGCTGATCTTCCATGAACGTGGGAAGCAAGGCTTCAGGCTGATATTGTGGCTTGAGCGAGCCCTCTTCATCCAGAAACTGAGAGCGCCAGCGCACATATTCCGAAAGAATACCCTCGAATTCAGAAAGGTTTTTCAGGTGGACAATCCGTTTGTTGAAATGATTGGCAGGTCCAAATCGCTTGGCATACCAAGGGCCTACCTTCCGAAACATCATGCATGCCTTCGTCTCCCCAAAAACTTCCACCATCCGCGTCAAGTGGCGTTGCATGACGCGAAGTCGCTCTTCGAAGCTTGGCTCCGGTGGTAGCATCCCAGTCGCCAAAAAGGACTGAGTGTGCTGAAAGATCCAGGGATTATAAAAGGCACCACGGCCCACGGAAACACCGTGGCATCCGGTCCGCTCCATCATGTGTCGGGCAGATTGAGGCGTGGTCACATCTCCATTGCCAATGATCGGGATCTTCTTGACAGCCCGCACCACCTTGGCAATCCCCTCCAAATTGACGACTCCACTGAACCCTTGCTCCCGAGTTCTTCCGTGCACAAAAACAGCGGCAATCCCAGCATCCTCAAGCGCCTGGGCTAAATTTGGAGCGGTGATATTTCGTTCATCCCAGCCCAGACGCATTTTGGCGGTCACTGGAATACGCAGGGCGTCCACCATGGTTTGTACCAATGCGGCAGTTTTTTGCCATTCAGTCATCATGGCCGACCCCCCACCCACTTTGACGACCTTGCGTACCGGACACCCCATATTGATGTCAATCGAGGCAATGCCCCGTTCCTGAAGCATGAGGGCTGCGTCACGCATCTCCTCGGCCACGGCACCAAAAAGCTGCACTGAAAGTGGACGGTCCTCCGGGCAGGTTTCGACAAGTTTGAGAGCCTTGGGATTGTTTTCCAAAAGTGAACGGGCGTTGACCAAGTCTGTCGTTGCCAGATCCAGCCCCCCGAGTTCGCGGACCGTCAACCGGAAAGGAAGGTTGGTGTATCCAGCCAGAGGAGAAAGAAACAAATTGGATTCGAGTGAAAGAGCTCCCAACTGCATCAGAGGGATATCATAGGAAGGATCGGTTGGGGACATCAAGCGCGGGTCGGCTTTGAAGTATGGGCATGAAAAACCCCTGAACCGCTCTTTAGTGCAGTTCAGGGGTTCCAATTAGAAAACTTCGAATATTAGAACCGATCGGTTCTTTGATCAATTGTTCGGGTTGGGGTCCGTCGCCGGTACCTCTGGTTCAACGGTCAGTTCCGTTTGACTCGCATTGCTTGCAGGCGCCTCACTGAGTTCGGGCTGAGCAGCCGCTTCGGTAGCATCTGACTCCACCGCGCCTTCACCGGAAGCTTCAGGGGAAGCGCTGGTCTCGCTGGAGGGTTCGGTCGCGGAGGGAACGGCAGGCGCAACAGGCTCTTCCAAGGTGGTGGTTTCGCCAATCGCTTGAGACCCGGCAGCCTCCTGCAACAATCGCTCACTTTCACTCGCTTTGAAGGAATTGAGTATGTAAAGCAAGAGTGCCACCACCAGGAAGCCAATGGAACAGGTGCGGGTAAACTTGGAAAGCGGCGTCCCTGCTCCAGCCCCAAAGACAGCTTCGGCAGCGCCCGCCCCGAATGCCAGTCCAGCACCTGCCTCCTTTTTGGGCAGTTGAACCAGAATCAGCAAAATAAGCAACAGGCACAATGCCCAGAGGGCAAAGGTCAATAATCCAATCAAAAGACTAATCATGCGACTAAGATGTGGTTCATTTCAACCACGGACCGGGCACTTTGCCAAAGCCATCAGCGGCTGGCAACCCTCAATTTAGATACTGTTGAGAATGATTTCAGAGAAACTTTTAGCATCAAGGGAAGCACCCCCGACCAAGGCTCCATCGATATCAGGCTGACCCATGAGCTCGCGTGCGTTGCCAGGTTTGACACTGCCGCCATATTGAATACGCACCTGACGGGAGACATCATCCCCATGAAGGTCGCTGAGTACCCCACGAATAAAATGATGCACCTCTTGGGCTTGCTCAGAAGAAGCAGTTTTGCCGGTTCCAATCGCCCAGACAGGTTCATAGGCAATAATGGTTTCGAGCATTTGGCTGGAGGTCAGCCCTGCCAGACTCCCCTTGACTTGACTTCCCACGACATCATTGGTCACCCCGGAATCCCGCTGCTCCAAGGTCTCCCCCACACAGACAATGGGTTTGATAGAGGCCGCATGCGCAGCCAGAGCCTTCTTTGAAATGAGCGAGTCGGTTTCCTCTTGGTATTGACGCCGCTCGGAATGCCCAAGAATGACATAGCGAACCAGGAATTCTTTGAGCATCTCAGCCGCAATCTCTCCGGTATAGGCCCCCGCTGCCTGCTCGCTCATGTTCTGCGCCCCCAGGCGTATGTTGGTCTCGATGACCTTTTTGGAGACCTCTCCCAAAGCCGTAAAGGCAGGGCAGATGACCACATCCACTTCCTTGACCTGCTGCACTTCCCGGACCAAGTCCTGGACCAGGTCCAGGGCCTCAGCCACCGTCTTGTTCATCTTCCAGTTGCCGGCAATGATAAGCCTTCGATCTTTTTCCATAAAATTGATTGAGTCGGTTTCGGTGTATTCAGAATGAGACGAACCCATTACTGGTTCCCCAGAGCGGCGACACCAGGCAGCTCCTTACCTTCCAGGAACTCAAGGCTAGCCCCTCCGCCGGTACTCATGAAAGTCACTTGATCTCCCAAACCGGACTGGTTGAGGGCCTTCACACTGTCTCCACCTCCGATGATGCTCTTGGCACCACCTTGAGAGGTGGCCTTGGCCACTGCCTCAGCTACAGCGAAAGTGCCCTGAGAGAAACGCGGGTCTTCAAAAATACCCATGGGCCCATTCCAGAGAATGGTCTTGGCCTGAGCGATCTTTGCAGCATAAGCCTGCGCGGTCTCTTGGCCAATATCCACGCCTTCCTCTTCATCCGGAATATCCGGCTGGGTATTGTGACGGGGATTTTCAAAAGCGATGATGGGCTTGCCCTTCTTGTTGAGCTGGTCGGTGACGACCGGGGTCACCACGGTGTTGTCGGTGGGCAAGATAAGTTCAACCCCGAGCGAAGCGGCCTTGTTCATGGCAGCCTGAGCGACTTCCACCTTGTCAGGCTCGACCAACGATTTCCCCACCTTGAGCCCCTTGGCTAGCTTGAAGGTGTAGGCCATGGCGCCCCCGATCAGGAGGCTGTCAGCCTTTTCGAGCAAACGATCAATGACCGCAATTTTGTCTGAAACCTTGGCCCCGCCGAGGATGACGACGAACGGACGCTGGGGAGATTCCAATTCCTCGCCCAAAAATTGTAACTCACGCTCCATGAGCAAGCCCGCGGCGCAGGCGCCTCCTTTTTCGGAAACCACTCGCGCGATTCCTTCGGTGGAGGCATGAGCCCGATGGGCAGCTCCAAACGCGTCGTTGACATACACATCAGCGTTGGCCGCCAACTGAGCGGCAAAAGCGGGATCGTTCGCCTCCTCCTGAGCATGAAAGCGGACATTCTCCAGGAGTAAAATATCTCCTGGCTTGAGAGCGGCAGCTGTTTGGTCAACAGCCTCTCCAACACAATCATCGACAAAGGCTACGGGCCTTCCCAACAAGTCACTCAGCCGCTGGGCCACCGGCCTCAGAGACAGGGTGTCCTCACGCTGCCCCTTGGGCCTTCCCAAGTGGGCGGCCAGAAGGATTTTTGCCCCTTTTTCCACCAGAAAGTCCAATGTAGGCAGGGTAGCGCGGATGCGGGTATCATCGTTGATGACCATGCTGCCATCCTTCTCTTCCATGGGCACATTGTAGTCGACGCGGACGAAAACCCGCTTCCCATGAAGCTCGATATCTTTAATGGTTAACTTTGCCATGATCCCAAATAGAGCCGACGAACATATCAAAGCCTTGAAGAGCGTCAAAGGGATTCAGCACATTTTTAAGGTGCAAAATGGAGCCTGAGCCGAGGCGATTCTGCATTCTACAAACCCGATGCGGCTCGCTGGAGCCGATCACGAACCCCATCCCAAGCCTCTTTCGAGGGTGGCTCTTCTACCAAAATACTTTGTGGACGCAGCTGGTCACATTGATAAAGCTCCGCGTAAAGTGCTCTTGCGTAAGCTTCTGGATCATTCGGGATGACGGAGACCCTCATAAACGGTGGAGAAGAAGGAAACCTTTCATGGCAAAGGACACAGGTCTTGGCCGGATCCAAGCCCTCGTGCTCCATCCGACCTAGCAAGGAGAATTCATCTTCCCAGCGGCAGACCCGAAGGCTTGCCTCTGGGGCATAATGCTGCCGATGCTGCCCGGGGCTCCTTTGCGCCAGACCCTCGTCCGGATCCATGACCCCCGATGCCATTTGGATGGAAGGCACCAAAGCCGAAAGCACTCCTCGATGAATCACGCCTGGTCGCAAGATGGTGGGGATGGAGCCTGTCAGATCCACTACTGTCGATTCAATGCCGACAGAACAGAATCCGCCGTCGACGATCAGGGGGATCTTCCCCTGGAGCTGAGCGAATACCTGCTCAGCTGAGGTTGGGGAGAGTCGGTTGGAGAGATTAGCACTGGGCGCTGCCAAAGGCCGTTGGAAACGTTGGATCACAGCCTGCATCAAAGGGTGGGAAGGCCATCTTACAGCCACCGAGTTCAAGCCAGCCGTGACCTCATCTGGAATGACCGGTTTTTTAGGCACCACCAAGGTCAAAGGACCGGGCCAGAAGTGCTTCGCCAGAAGCGCGGCAATCGAACTCCAGGTGGCAGCACACGTTTCCAGCATCCCCTCGTCGGCAACATGCACGATCAATGGGTTGGTGGAGGGGCGTCCCTTGGCTTCAAATATCCGAGCCACCGCCTTTCTGTTCATGGCGTCCGCAGCCAACCCATAGACCGTCTCACTTGGGAGGGCAACCACTTGTCCAGCTGTAAGGAAATCAACGGCGTCCACTAGGGCCTGTTCCCAGGAAGCAGCATCAGAAGTGGTGGCAATCGAAGTGTGCACAATCATGGGGAAGGATGCCTCATCAACCCATAGAACTCTCGTGAAGCTCACCCTTCCAGGTGAGGTTGAAGGAAGCTTGAAGCCACATCAAGCCTGATTGGCAATCGGCAAGCCCCTAGACAATCCAGGCATTGCTGGAGTGATGCAGCTCGCTGACCGGTATGGGCACCTCGTCGGATTCTCCATGAAAAAGATGGTAGTAGAATTGACCGTCGCTATCAGGGTCCCATGGCGTCACGTAAGAATCTTCCTCCTGTTGCAGCAGAAAATGACAACAGATAGTAGCGCGAAGAGTCCATTGCCTGGTCCTAGGATGCTGACGCACATCCCACCGGTTGAGCAGATCCAAAAAGGCATCAGACTCGCCCCGGTCTGCCAGGTATTTCACAAACATGTTCTGCGCAGACAAATCGTAGCGAACATCCGGAGAGATGACGTCTCTAAGCATTTCCTGAAGATGCTCAACGCTTGCTAATCGGTGATGACGTTTGATCGTGGCATGAGCCATCGGAGCAGCCATCCACTGAAAGCGCTCCTCCAGATGCTGGGCAATCACATCTTGCCCCGTAGTCAGCAGCATTTCCTTCTGGGCAGCTTCCTCAAGACCTTCCCAGCCGTCCACCACCTGTGCGAGATAGCCTTCCAACCCATACCAAAAGTCGCCAAACAAGAGCGATCGCTCCTCAAGCTGGTGACTGAGAAGAGGTAACTTGGATTCGAGATGTGGGTATTGATGCCAAAGGTCCCGTATGCGAGTGTCGCGGCGAGTCACCAGCGCGCTGTCCTCCAAAATGGCATGGGCTGTCTCAGCATCGATGTGAAGGCGCGATTGCCCGCTGAGCCATTCAAAGAGCCCGACCCCCAAAGCATAATTCACGGAGGCATCCTCCAGCGATTCCTCACTCTGGAGAATCATGGTATCGATCGGAAGTTCTGAATAATCCACCGATGCCATGTAGGTCAGCGCCTTGGCAGGCCCATCGACACCGCTGACCCAACAGCCCCCCAGGTGGTTGAGTTTCAGGGGCCCCGAGGATGCATGGATCACATCGGCAGGACGCAAACGAATCGGCAAAAGACCATCGCGTTTGAGTTGAAGGGCCAATCCTACCAATTCATGAGCGGTTTGGCGAAAATGGCAGGCCGTTTCATGGGTCCAGGGTTTTCGATTCAGGGTCTCCAACCACTGAGTCAAGTCTTGGCCGCGCATCGTTGACTGAGCCATGTAGGCGAAGGCCTCCTTACCATCCACCGACGCACCCAGGAAGTGCGGGAGCTGAGGCACCAAGGCGGGAAAGGCGTATGCTTGCTGATAGGCCTTTATTTCAGCCTGATAACAAGTATAAGGCCCCAGACTCACCTCCCCCTCAACTGCGCAGGCGAGGTCAAAGACCTTGATCTGCACATCTTCCCGATCCGAGTGGTGGACGGAGATATCGTCTTCCTGACGCACCAGACCGCCGATATGAACGGACCCAAGTTCTTCTATGGGTACAGCTAGACCGACAAAACGGGCGACACCACGACTTGCTTTGTTTGGAGCAGCCATAGGCCTAATCAAGGGAGTAACGAAAATTAACATTCTCGCAGCGGACTTGCCAATCCCAAAAAGCGCCCATCCACTTGAATCACCCAAGGACCGAGGACAGCATGGCCATGAATACCAAGTGCAACAGTCCTAGTTTGTTCTTGCAGGCTGCCCCCGTGTCTCCTAGATAAATCAAGGCTCACGGACAATGTTCCCGTCTGTAGCCTCCTCATGGGATTGTGCCAATGTAGCTCAGTTGGTAGAGCAACGGTTTCGTAAACCGTAGGTCACGAGTTCGAATCTCGTCATTGGCTCCACTCCTTCAACGACTTACGTAATTCCCCCAATCCAACACCACATTCCATTGACGTTTTATTGACGCAAATTTGACCTAATGCGAATGTACTCGCATGGGGAAACCACGCGTTACCGTCAAGCCCTACGGGCATAGTCCCACCAGCAAGTGGGTGGTGGACTTCATTAAGAATTCGAAACGCAATAGGAAGTTCTTCAGAACTAAAAAGGAGGCTTCAACGTTTAAGGATCAAATCCTCATCGAACTGGAGAACCTAGGCAACAAGGCCTTCGCAATCAGTGATGATCTGAGAATGGAGGCAGTCCAGTGCGCTGAGCGACTGGCGCCCTTTAAAGGCTCATTGACCGATGCTGTCGACTTCTACCTGGCTCACTTAGAGGCATCCAGAAAGAGCTGCACTATCGCAGAGCTGGTCCAAGACTACCTAGCCTCAAAATCCAGAAGTCAGAAACGAAAACGACACCTGGATGACCTAAAGAGCCGCCTGAGAAGATTCAACGAACACTTTGCCCAACAAGTGGCCTCATGCGTCAAAGCAAAGGACATCGAGCTGTGGATTCATGGGTTGGGCGTTGAACCACAGACAATGAACAACTACCGAACTATCGTCAGCGGTTTGTTCGCTTACGCAATGAAACATGGCTTCGTTAACGAAAACCCCGTTACCAAGATCGAGAAGGTCAAGGTTCCAAGCAAGGACATCGCCATCCTGACTCCCACACAGCTACGAAAACTCTTTGCCTCAGCGGATCAGCGAATCCATGCATACATTGCCATCGCTGCTTTTGCTGGGCTCAGAATAGCCGAACTGGACAAGCTTCATTGGGACAATGTGAACCTCGAATCAGGGCTAATTGAGGTCACTGCTGGCAATTCCAAGACCTCTAGCCGCAGACATGTGACCATCCAACCCAACCTACAGGCGTGGTTGTTTCAGTTCCCTGACCGCATTGGGTCGGTGAAGCCTAAGAACCTAAGAAGACTGCTTGACGCTGCGTGGAGCTCCCTTGAGCTTGGAAGGAGCAGAAGCAATGACTTCAGGCATTCGTTTGCATCGTATCACTACGCGATGTTTGGCAATCCAGAGCAAACAGCCATGGAACTTGGGCACTCGGACACATCGATGTTGTACAAGCACTACAGAGAGTTAGTAACCAAAACCGAAGCCGAGAGCTATTGGGACATAACCAAGAGCTCCGAGAAACTGAAGCTAGCTATCCCCGATTCATGAGAACAATAACAAAGCTCCCGGATTATGAGTGGAACTTTACGAGAATACCCAAGAGAGAGCTGGAAGCAGCATGGGACCATGAGGTCAACAGAGAAGCGTTAAAGAGACTTCGAAGGGCTTCTAAAATAGACGAATGGGATCCCCACCTACTAAAGGCTTTAGTTTCACAACTAGGGGATTCTGCTTATGACGAACATTACGGTTTTGGTCCGGTGAAGGAAATCCCATGGCTTCGATTAAGAAAGAAGCACAAGGAGGCCCTAGTATACTTACACAAATACGGGCGCGAGAGGTTCGCTCCGAGCAGTCAACCATGGGTTTCCGACGACCGACCTCTGGACAAGTCGCTTGTCTGCCTGTCAACCACTCCTTATCAATTGCCTCCGAAAGATTTTGCTTCTGTCATGAGTCGCCTGAACTTTACGGCCAATGACAAAAAATCACTTCTGTGCCTATTCGAGATTCGGCGGATGGAAAACTTGGATAATCGCCGACAAATCGTTAAAGAATTCTCTGATTGGTTGGACGATAATCTGGGAGCCTTAAAAGCAGTTGCGAGCAAGACAAGACCTAGCAGTCGGATAACTGGGCTGATGGACTTGGGGATCTACAGGCTTTACGAATTTGAAAAAGGTGCGGAAGAGTTCAAGGAGGTCATTGCCTACCTAATACGTACGAATTACCCCAAGCGAGACAAGTTTGATGCGTCCAAAGTAGGTAGAGCGAGAGCTGATGCTCTAAAGGAAATCCAAAAAGCCATGCGACGAAAGCCGCTAAAAGTGCTGAAGCCCCACTCCAAGACCTTTGTTTTTCCCAGTAAAAACTACCAAAATCTCCGCTCTTAAATCCATTAAGTAAACTTACTTTCTGGCCCTCGCCTTACATGCCAGATCGCACAAATTCCCCTTATGCGATCAGACACGAATGGACAAGGCGGAACAAGTATTAAGCTACTCAAGAAGAATGAGTTGGCATCTTATCTTCAAATTTCAATCCGCCAACTCGAAAAGTTGGTAGATGCCAAAAAGATCCCTGTAACACGCCTCGGCAAACGGTGTGTTCGTTTCGATCCTGACAGCGTCCAGCAAGCCTTAGGTTTGCTGGAGATCAAAGCCGTCAGGAGGAACACCCCTCCCCCTCCTCCAACAAAAACTCTCAGTCCACAGAATAGCTGACCGGGCACCCCCTTTTTAGGTGTCCGTGTGAATATCTGTGCCTTGGGATTTTTTGCCACAAACCAATTTCATGCGTTGGAGCGCATGAGCTTAACAGAAAAGTACAAAAGAACAAACATGCTAACAGACATATTCAACGACCTCGATGAGGTCAGAATCGATCAAACATTCGACGACTTAAGCGTCGAAGAGGTCTACACAACCATACCGTGTAGAAAACCCAGCAAATCGGAGTTCTTCCGAGTAAACCCTGACCCCAAAATGCGAGAGAAGTTTCTACTTCTAGAGCACCAAGAGGCTGGAACCTTCGGCAAGGATACATACTTGGTAATGCCGACAATAGCCAAGGACATCGGTGATGTTCCGGGCATACGGCCTTACCTGATAGTCCCGTGTGTTGTTCGTCCTAACGATACACCTATTCTGTGGCCTGTGAGGTTGCCTAACAAGACGCTTGGACGAGCTGACAAGTGGGCAATGTCTGCCTTGGAAGTATTGAAGCAGGCAGAAACAAGGTGGGTTCGCATTTTGCCAGATTTCCAGCTCCAGGGTCATATCTGCTCACTACCCACTGCAGAGTGGCCTGAGCCGGTGTTCAAAGACCTGAGCCTGCTGGATATGTTAAAAGTGGCATTCCCTGAGGATAGGATTATTGCCACCTCTACCCATCCAATCATTAGATCACTAAGAGGCGAAATCTAATGATCCCGGGTTACAAAGAAATCTGGGTTGTTGATTTCGAATACCATGCACCCTCAGGGGAAACACCTTCCCCGATTTGCATGGTAGGCCTCGAAGTTTTGAGTCAACGAGTCATTCGACTGGGTCCGGAGGATTTAGCTACCTCCGAGGAAGCCCCATTCGAGACAGGACCAGATAGCCTCTTTGTGGCCTATTACGCACCGGCCGAGATGGTATGCTTCCTCAGTCTCGGCTGGTCGCGCCCCTCCAATATACTGGATCTGTGCGCTGAATTTAGGTGGCACACCTCTGGTAACAGTTTTGTTGTCCGAAAGGGCCTAGTGGATGCTCTTAAGTTCTTCAAACTCGATGAGGCTGTGCCCACCGAAAAGGA
>Ga0181582_10000901_pt1 | contig 22296 bp, 26 predicted proteins | sample 071ome_32_FD_132438 | JGI IMG/M metagenome (GOLD analysis project Ga0181582, IMG submission 132438) | Coastal salt marsh microbial communities from the Groves Creek Marsh, Skidaway Island, Georgia - 071405AT metaG (megahit assembly) | ecosystem: Environmental > Aquatic > Marine > Intertidal...
GCCGATACCGCCGATACCGTCGGAACGGCCAGTGCTAGCGACGCAAACGGCCCCGGCGGTATCGGCGACGACAACGACGAAAGCAACCCCGACGACACCACCAAAGAAAATCCCGCCAGCCCCACCAGCGCAACCGTCTTCCCGAGCGCATTCCGAGGACGAGGACGAGGCTGCTGCTGAGACTGCTGCTGCTGTTGTAACATCGACGTCTCTACGACAGCGACCGCTGTCTCTATTTCTATTTCTCTTTCCACAGAGGCACCCCCCGCCAGTTGCCGAGTCTTATTAGTAGGAAATGTCAGTCTCCTACCCCTCCTCGTGTCAATGCCTTGGCCCCCCGCCGCACTCCGTCTGGGTCGTCTCCCCGCCACCACGCCCCCACCCACGCCACAAACCGCACGTACGTGTATCATATCAGTAGAATACCGACCAATGCAACCAATCAAGCCCGAGTACGGCCAATGAGACGGGATGCAAATTCGGCACGGCGCGACTGCCGAGTGTGAACGAACGAACGAACTAGGACGCTCCGCTCCGCTCCTCACGCACACGTACACACGTACACACGTACACGTACGAGTACACCACCGAAGTATCGAACAACGACGACGACCGGATCGGTGAGGATAGAATAAGGAAGGGGCAACCAAAGCGAAAGGGAGGTGTGTTCTCATCCGAAGTACCTATTTCTCTCCCATTCTCCCATTCTCCCATTCTCCCATTCACCTATTCACCTATTCTCCTATTCACCTAGTCGAGTAGTCGAGTAGTCGAGTAGTCGAGTAGTCGAGGACGAGCGAGCGAGTGGGTGACGCCAGGGCGTTCGTTTCGAATTCGAGCCTGGAGAAATTCACAGGCGAAGAATTCCTTCTCTCTGTGTTGGTGCGTACATACCGGTATCAACAGCATCATCATCACGTGCTTCACCATCAGCGCAGTCAGTCGTCGGGATGAAGCGCGTGCCAGACTTTCCAATCTCCGTCCACGTCGAGGACAACCCGCTGCGGAAGAAAGACGCGCGGTTTCTGGCCAATGTTCGCTTTCGGAATGAGCTGCCGGAGATCCCGTCAGACCCGAAGATGCTATTGAGTCAGTTGGATTTGGACGAGATGGGGAAGTTTCGGCTGTTTCGGTGTACGGAAGGGGGGGTGGGTTCGGGGGGGCGGGAGTCGACGCGGTTTCCGGTGGATATGGGGTTGAGTACGAGTTCGTTGTATATAGAGCAGTATGATGTGTATGAGGGGGACGTGTTGGAACGGGAGGACGCGGGGTTGCTGGGCGGGGAGGGGGCGGGGGCCGGGGCGGAGAAGGGACAGAAGGAGCAGAAGGAGGGGGTGGTGGGTCAGCAGGGGCGGAAGCGGGTCAAGGGGGTGGATAATGCGCCGTGGTTGATGCGGACGAAGTATATAAGTAGCGAGAGTGGTGGGGGTGGGTTGGGGCGTGGGCCTGGGGGGCCTGGGCGTGCGGGAGGCGTCGGGGTCGGCGTGGAGGATTTGGAGGGGCAGGTCGGACGGATTCGGCGGTCGTTTACGGACGCGCGGGAGGTGCGTCCGGTGCATCCGTTGGATTCGGGGCTCAAGGTGGTGGACGTGAAGCCGGTGTTGCCGGACGAGGCGCTGGAGGACTGGAAGCTGGTGCTGGTGAATTTCGACGCCGACCCGGTCGAGGGAATGAAGCTGGAGGATCCGGGTGTGGCGAAGAAGCGGAAGTGGGGTCAGAGTCTGCACTTGAAGACGTTGAAAAGTGCGGAGTACGGTCGGTTTGCGGTGATTTTGGCGCCGCGCAAGGGGAATGGGCGGGCTGTGGAGTGGGAGTACAAGGAGGACGAGATGATCCCCGGGAAGGCGTTCTTGGGCGATTACGAGTGGGTGCGGACGTATAACGAGACGGTGCGGGTGGATGAGAATGCGCAGACGTACTTGTTTCGGATGGGGGACGACGCGGTGACGTACTCGGACCTGAGCAACAAGCTGAGCTTGCGCAAGCGGAAGAAGAGCAAGAAGGCAGGCGGGCAGGGCGAACTGGACGGGGTGGATAGCCTGAAGCCAGAGAAGATGGTGCTGATCGCCGAGGATGACGACTAGGTCAACGTAACGTAACATAGACCTGAAGCCACGCGTCGTGTGTCTCTATCCGTAAGGTTTGTGCTGATGATATAACTGATGCGCGCTGTGAGATCAATCCAGTCTCATCCATGCATGCCCGCGGAAACGACGGCGGCATGAAGCGCAGCGAGGCGGCGGAGCGTCGCCTGTGTCGGCTGCGAGACGTACATCGCCACGTCGTCCGGGGTCAAGAAGCAGCGCCGCTGGTAGAGTGGCCTGCCGTCTGCCAGCGAGAAAAGCCGCTCGAAGCTCGACTCGGAGAGCTGGCGCACGAAGTATAACCCCGACCCCGCCGTCCCCTTGACGATCACTCGCCGACGACGCCACGGGTCCAGAAACGTGCTTGGCCTCCCGGTCGCTTCCAGCAGGTCGTTCATCGTCTCCATCGTCTCCATCGTCTCCATCGTCTCCATCGGGTTCTTCGGATTCTCCCGCCCGATGCCGAACGTGGCTGCAATCAACGGCGGCCACAGCAAGTCGCCGTAGGAATCGATCACGTCCCGCCACTCGACACAAACGCAACGACAGCGGGCAAGGTCTATGGGGGAGCGCAGATTCGAGAAGATCAGGTGCCACAGCTCGTGGGGCAGATACTCCGGCTCTGTCCGATCGGTGCCTCGCTTGTTGGCCCGCTTGGCCGCCCTCGACGTCAGGATGCACTTGTCTCGATACGCGTTTGACAGCGCCGTCTTGTGCTTCTTCTGCAGCTGTTTGTTCAGCGCGACGCTGCGAATGCATCTCCCAACCAGCCCAAGCTGAACGCCCACCGCCGCCGTCGCGATGGCGGCGGCCGTGCTGTCCGCCACGGCGCTCTGGAACTTCTTCGAACAACCGATCCAGACGGACTCGTTGCAGAATATTGCCGTCAGCTCGTCGACGACCTGGCGGAACGCGGCCTCCCGTCCTTCGACCTGCCGCAGGAGGACCCGGTGCTCGAGCAGCTCGTACACGCACTCCTGCCGCTCTGCCGTCGTCGCGTCGTCATCGTCGTCGCTCGAACTGCTCGAGTATCCGCCGAGTGCGCGGTCATTCACGTTCATCGCGAGTCTCGGATTCCTTGAGCGCGTGGGCACGTGCGTATGCCCACTCGAAAAATTGCGCCGAATGGACGGCCTCTTTGAACTGCGCCTGACTGATCTGCGTCCGAAAGGTGGGATCCTGGAGCAGCTCCAGAAAGCAGAGCGCGTGTGGATAGATGACGTACTGTGCGTAGGAAGGGTCCATCCAGGTCTCGTAGAGCTGGCGAACGAGCGAACGGTGTGGCGTGAGCGTGCGGCGTGCGACGACAGAGCGTGCGGCGTGCGACGCACGCCAACTCGCGACGTCCAACAACTCCATACCGCGGCGAGGTACGCAAGGAACGCCTTGTCCTCGAAGTGGCGTTGCTGGCCGAGATGGAGCAGATAGTCCGGTGACGCGAGGGCGTTGACAAACTCCACGGTGGCCTGGAAGAATTGATCCCCGTCGGACGACGACATATAAACCTCAAGTCTGTCTGCGTGATCTTCTCGAAGACGTCTCCGAGGGGCGGGAGAGGACCGAATTTGTTCCGAAATTTACTGACTAGTCATATTTGCGTCCTCGAGGTCTGCGTCACCGCAAGGCCCACCCAGCGATGGGGCCGTCGTCGATACAAGCGCCGCTGCTCTCGGAGGGAGGATCGAACGACGCCAGCCACCCAAGGATTCTGACGAGGACCCACTCGCAACTGCGCCTGTGCGAAAGCGCCAGGCGGCACCGGTACACGGTGAACCATTCCAACCGCGACCGGCGCGAGCGCTACGTGAAGGACCTGTTCCACACGCTCCTAAACATGTGCGTTGGTGTCAAGTTCACCACGTGCTCCCCCCGGCCGCTTGCGCTACTCCCGCGCTCACTCCTCAACCAAATGACCCACCCTCGCAGTCCCACCGGCCGGTTCCTGCTCGTCTTTTTGAGCAGCTACTTGTCTCTGTACCTCCTGTTTGCGTCGATCTACATGCTGCAGTCCGTCACGAAACACTGCGTCAGTAACATTACGTCGTTCTCGCACGCGCTCTGGTTCTCTGTGCACACGTCTGCGACGATCGGATACGGCCACCAGACGCCGAACCCCAACTGTACGCTCGTGAACATTGCCGTCATGGCCGAAGTCCTGATGACCGCCCTGCTCCAGGCCACCATGGTCGGTCTCGTCTTTGCACGGTTTTCCGTCGCGTCGTCCCGCGCGGCCACCATCACGTTCTCGACGTGCATCGTCACCCGGGGAAATACCATCTCGTTCCGGGTGGCAAACCTCAGGAACCACCAAGTGCTCCGGCCCCGCGTGACGCTTCTGATCGTGCACAAGACGTACGACGAAGACATGCAGGAGGTCGAGTACGGCTCCCAACAGCTCGTCCTGGACCCGAGCATCGTATGGCTCGGCCTTCCGACGGTGATGACGCACAAGATCGACGACGCGTCGCCGCTGCGGCCGTATTGGACGCCCGGCGACGCACAGGCGACGGCGGCCGCCCTGGAGGCGGACGAGGTCGAGTTCGTCGCGCTCCTGGACGGCGTCGACGAGATGACGTCGAAAGATATCCAGGCGCGTCATTCGTGGCTGGCAGAGGACTTGCGCTTCGATCAAGTCTTCAAGAAGGTGACGAAGCGCGGCGCCGACGGCGCGCTCGTCGTTGACTGGCGCGGTTTTCACGGTTCATCGACGACACACGCGCTGCGATGCGATGTCTGACCCATTCTCATTGTTCAACGTTCATGATTCATTCATTATGTATGTTTGTACCGACCCGCTGCGCTCCCCAGGCACCGGGTCAACGGTCAACGCTTGCTGGACGTCGGTACCGACGCACAGGTTGTTCGCCCCACAAGATACCCCTGTGTGTGGGATGCCAGCATCCTCATCACCATCACCATCATCGTCAATATCATGATCGACCTCGAACCAGCTGGCCGACCAAGAATTTCTCCAGCAACATCTCGTAGTTCACCCAGGCGTGAAACTTTCGGAACAGCTGCGTGCAGTCCTTCCCGAGGCTCACGCGCAGAATCTCCGCGCCGCCCGGGTGATACTTGAGGTACGGAGAAATCTTATAGACCTTGTCGTTGATGACCGTCCACCCATCGCTCTCCGTGTTGTGCGCGGCCACCTCTGCCATCGTCACGTCCCTCGGCCTGGCGACCCGCGCGCGCTGGCGGCACAGGAACAGCCAGTCCATCTGCGAGTACCCCTTCTCGAAGGGCACCTTGCCAGGACGCTTGACCGACGACTTGGGCAGCACGGCGACGAACGATTCCTGGCCCCGCACGTCGGTCACCGTCGAGCGGGCGACGAGCGGGTTGGGTTGACCTCCTTCCGTCTTCATCTTCCAGTGCAAGCGACCGGCGGTTAACGACTGGCGGTTAACGACTGGCGCGGCGCTTGAATCGACGCCCAGGTGTGTATGACATAAATATGCAAGAAATATGAAGAAATAAAGCGAGAACCGTGTGTTTTTATCCCATTTTTTTCCCCGCCCTACTTGTGCCGCCCGGGACAGCACTTCAGCAACAAAACTTTTTCACCCCGTCATCACCCTCATCGCATGTCATTAACCTCGGCCCGTGGTGCGGTATGCAGCCGCCCGGCTGCCGCATTGCGACGACGAGTCTGCACCCAGGGAAGAAGAAACAGAACAGAACATCCGACAGCGAGGGCCGTGCCCCGCCGGGAGCGACGGCGACAAGACCGCTTCGATAGTGAGATGAAGGACGCCGTGTTCGACGACACCGTGTACGGCAGCGACCTCGAGATGTGGATGAACCGTCTCAACGCGTTCCCTGCGTCGACGAGGTCGGTGGCGCTGCTCCAGTTGCTCCGGGTGGACCAGGAAGGGGCGTTTGCCAACCAGGTGAGCGGCGACGTGCTAGATCAGACGCCGATCGAGGCGACTGTCGGATTCAAGCGGTCCATCGACGCGCTCGATGCGAGGGACAGGCGGCAGGTCACGGAGATTGTGTCGGGGGTGATTCGTTGGCAGCGACGGTTGCACTGGGTGCTGACGAATCTGCCCAAGCAGACGAACGTGGATGCCATGGACGAGCCCTTGCGCATCTTACTGTACATGGGTACCTACGAGGTGCGTTTTTCCCCGTCGACTGGCCGCTCCCTGCTATCCCAACGCAGTTCCCCTGCCGCTCACACCTGCTCTCCCACTTGCTCACCGCGCAGCTCCTTGAGCTCAACCTGGCGTCGCACGCCATCAACGAGTACGTCAACCTGGCCAAGTTTGTCATGCACGAGGGATGTGGCAAGGTGGCGAACGGGGTACTCCGCTCCCTGGTGCGCGCAAAGGACGCAGGGCAGATTCCCGTGCCGCCGTCGCCCCAAGGGACGATGAGCAGGCGCGAAGCGGCAGAGATGCTGGCGACTAGCTACTCGCACCCGACATGGATGGTGATCAAGTGGCTGAGGCAGTACGGGCCGAAGGAGACTGTCGCCCTGCTGAAGCACAACAATCGTCGGCCAAAGTTCAGCCTCCGACTGCGGGATGGCGCGTCGGGCATGGAGGAGATCGCCGACCTCGGGGCCAAGGTGGTTCCGTCCGCGTACCTCAAGGACGAGTTTGTAGTCGTCGAGAGCGGACTCCAGCAAATAATCGCCAGCGGGATGCTCAAGCGCGGCGACGCCCAGGTTCAGGACGAGGCCGCCGGGTTGGTCGTCGCGATGCTCGATCCCCGGCCCGGGGAGACTGTTCTCGACTGTTGCGCCGCTCCAGGCGGTAAGACGTTGTTTGCGGCGTCCCGGATGAACGGATCGGGATCGATCCTGGCGCTGGACTCGATGGAGTCGCGGCTCGGCGCCGTCCGGAACGCCGCCGATAAGCACGGATTTGCCTCCATGATCTCGTGCGTCGCGTCGGACGCTCGCTCGTATTGCGAGAACGCTGCGCTCACGGGCGACACGTTCGACAAGGTGCTGGTCGACGCCCCGTGCAGTGGCACCGGCGTGATGGCCAAGCGCGCCGACATGCGGTGGCGCCGGCGGGAGAGCGACTTGCCCACGCTCGTGTCGCTGCAGACCGACCTGTTGGACAGTGCCGCCAAGGTCGTCAAGCCGGGCGGCGTCCTTGTGTACTCGACGTGCAGCATCGAGCGCGAAGAGAATACGGGCATCGTCGAGGAGTTCCTCAAGCGGCACCCCGACTTTCGCCTGGTCAGCGGCGCGACGATCGGCGTCGGCGACAGCGACGGAGATGGCGCCATCCCGGCACGGTGCTTGGACGAGGCGGGCTGCCTGGCGATGCTGCCGTTCAGGCATGGGACTGACGGGGCGTTCGCGGCTCGGTTCGAGCGGCAGGCGCCCCGAGGCTGTCGCTGAAGAGGCTCTGCCTGGAGCGCCAGGACGTCTTTGAGGTGACGGAGGTCGGCGAGTCGTGCCTGGTTTGGCTGCGGGACCCCGCGTCGGCAGAGGCAGTGGCGATGGAAACGTGCAAACACGAATTCAAACGTCGTCGCCCGTCCTCAGGCCTGTTATCCATCCATCCATCCATCCATCCATCCATCCATCCATCCATCCATCCATCCATCCATCCATCCATTCATCCATCCATCCATCCATCCATCCATCCATCGCGCGACGTGCGTGCGACGTGGACAACAACCTGAGAGACGACGCGAGATCATCTCCCCAACAATTCAAAATGGTCAAGGACGACGTCGAAGTGACAATCCCAGCGGCGCTCGAGGCCGGCCAACGCATCGGAGTTGTGTCGAAAAACCGTTTCCCCGCAGGTACGTCCTCCTTCTCGTGTCCCGCCCGGACGCGAGTTTGAATTCAGCAGGATCGCTCGGCCAACCCACCCACCCATCACGCCCCTCCCGCTCGACACCGTTCGTTCGTCGTCGACAGGCAAGATCTCGGACGACGCATGCGTCCCGGCCCTCCTCCGGAAGGCGGCCGATCTGGACGTGGTCAAGCGCAGCTCGACGAGAAAAGGTCGGGTGCTCGTGGTCTTCGCGGATGCCATCGAACCGGTCAAGGGAGGCAAGCTCGGCACGATTCACAACCTGGACGGTGACCCGTATATGGACGTGGAGTTTCCAGAGGGCGTGATGCGGTTCCTGGGCAGCCTGGTCTTTCCCGCGAACAAGTACGTGTCGCTCAACGTCGGCAAGAAAGAGGCGACGTGTGAGGATATCTTCGACAGCATGCTGCTGTTCAGCGAAGTGGAGTGGCTGCCAGATGGCGACGCGTCGCGGAAGCGCAAGGTCCGGGGAAGCGCGGACGACCTCCTACCCCAGAGCCTCGTGACGCGCCGCCTGCACGAGGCTGCCGAGGACGGCCAGAAGGATACCAAACGGAAGGTTTCGAATTCGAAGGACTCGGCGTCCCAGGAAAACACGTCCTCTGCGGGAAAGAAGGAGGGAGACCGGCCAACGCGGAGACGCTCCCAGCCGGCCCGGAACGTCGTGGCTTTGATCGACAGCGACAGCAGCGAAGACGACTAGCGTGACAGTTTTCACAGTTCCGAATGAAATACACGGGTACACACATCAGCAACAGCCGCATCGCGCCTTTGTCTTTGTCTTGGCCTTTGTCGACACGCGCACGGCCGTCTCGTCGTCGTCGTCGTCGTCGACCCCGAGGATTTCCGAGACACGATCCATGATCGAATCCAGCTGTTTGGAGAGATCCTCGTACACGCTAGTAGAAGCAGTACTCGTAGACGCGCTATTACTGCTATGGCTGGCCTTGTCGACGATGCCGAGCATCTTGCGCAGCTCCCGGATCTTCTTGTCCACGACGGCGACGCGGTCGGCATCGTCGTCGTCGTCGTGGTCACCAACATCACCGTGGCCACCACCGACGTCACTCGTCACCGACATAAACTCGTCCTCGTCCTCGTCTTCGTCTTCTCCCGCCCGCTGCGCAGCTGTATCAACGCGCGGCGCAGCTTCTGCCCCACTCCCACTCCCAACGTCAACCCGCAGCTTGGGAGCGTGTTCCTCCCGCCAGGGCCCCACGTCGTCGATCAGACTCCCCCGACTGGTCCCTCCCAGGTAACTCGGGATATTCGCGACCTCCACCCACTCCTTCAACACCGGCAGGAAATCCCCGGGACACACCTCGATCTTGGACTGCGTCCGCTGGTCCAGCATCGGCTTGACGATGCTCCAGATCGCCCGAAAGACTTTGGGGGCGTTGATGATCTGGAGAACGAACGGAGCGCGTGGCGCGCAGCGCGAGTGAGAGCGAGGGCGAGTCGGGGCGCGCGTCTGCGCGCCCGCACGTAGGTCGAGCTCGACGACAATCAATACCCACCAACGTCTTCCCCAGCGTCTCGGGGTAATTGTCCTGGTCTATCCGCGTCAGCACCGAAAGAATCCGCTTCACGTCTCCCGACAGGTGCCGCAACCCCAGCCCCTTGAGGTCCATGATCGCCAGTGTCTGCGACACGTGCTCCCCCGCCGCCTCTGAACATGCCGGAAAGATGTACTTGAGCGCCCGCTCGTACTCTTGGACATGAAACCGTATCATCCGCTCCTCCGTCGTCACATTCTTCATCGCCTTCATGTTGATTTGGCCCAGGTGCTGAATGTAGATGGGACGCCCCAACTTGTCCACCTTGTGATAGCCCTGCGGGTACAACGCCAGGAACGCCTCCCGCTCATCGTACACAAAGTCCTCCAGAATCGTATCCGTCCCGAAGTCTCTCCGCCACTTCAGATGACTCGCGAACATCGCCTCTGCCTTGGCCAAATCGTGAGACCTCGCCCGCAGGAACCGGCGCAGGTAGTAGTCGTCGAACGTCGCGTTGCCCTTGATGTCCGTCGTCCGCTCCAGGAGCTCGCGGAACTCGGCCAGCAGCGCCCGTTCCCGCTCCTCCGTGATCCCCCAGAGCTCTTTGAAGGGAGGATTGTACGGAACCTTGGGGGCGGTGGATGGCGTCGTCGAGTCGGACATTGCTCGTGGCAGATCGAGAGGATGGCTGCGCCGCCCGTCGTCCGCGTTCCCGTGTACTCAGACAGACACACCGCACGCCGCACCTGCGTCAGTCAGATGATGGTAGACGTTCGTTCACGCACAGTGGAGTGAGTTTTTTTTCTGGAGTCAGTTTTTTGCCCGTTTGGATTTGTCGTCGCACCCCGAGACGGAGGTGCCGGACGGAAGACCGGAGACCTGAGACCGGGGGCAGGCGTACGCACCCGGGGGCGAGCGTGCGAGCGAGACAATCACGACAACTGAAACCGAAGGAGAGACGACCAAAACTCGCGACCACCATGTCCCAGCTCCTCAGAAACTACATCGAGAACCCCGAAGAGTTGGACGCGTCCATGAGGAAATGGGCGCCTGTCGTCTCCGGAGGGCTGTTCAGTGGCGCGTGGTGGAGCTGGGCCAACGCGGTGATCAGCGTGGACGGGCCCTACCCGTCGAAGGACGTGTGGCCGACGATGTTGAGCTGCGTCTCGCTGGTTCTGATCAATCTCCTCAGCAGGGATCAGCTCCAGGATATCTCGTCGTCTGGGGACGACGAAGCCAACACGAGAGCACGGTTATGGCTGCTGTTTAGCTTCCTGCTCGCGTTTGCGGCGGTCGGCGGCAGTATCTCTGTGCTCGTCGCGGCGAGCGGGGCGTCGTACGAGGCGATCGGGTGGGGGAGTGTGACGTCGACGGGGCTGATCCTGTTGTCGAGCCTGTTGCTGTGGCGGTACCGCAGCAACGACGATGGGGCCTGGTGAGGGCGGAAAAAGTTTTTCGAGAACTGCTCTCAACTGTGACGTGTAACCTAACGACAAGCATACGTATACGTACCGACACACGATGACGGCTACAATAGAAACGGAACAGCCGCAGCGAGCAGAGCAGGGCGACGAATTGGACGACGCAAATTCAAACGATCTCGAGGCGATTGACGAGCCAGAAAACCTCGACGGGGACGACGGGGACGACGGGGACGACGGGGACGACGGGGACGACGGGGACGACGGGGACGACGGGGACGACGAGGACGGCGATCCGCTGGATCGGATCAGGTTCCCCAAGTCGCTGTTGAAGCGGGTCATTAAGGAGCGGATGAAGAGAGAAGTCTCTTCGGTGCAGGTACGTACCTTGCAGGCTGGAATGTGCGTGTCGATCGGCGTCGCCTCGCGCGCTCACTGGAGGCTGCTATCGACTAACGCTGCTCTCGACAGATCTCGAAGAACTGCCTGGAGGCGTTTGAAGAGGCGGCGAAACTCTTCATCCACTACCTGACGTGGAGTGCGGGCGAGGAGCTGCGGAAATCAAAGCGGATGACAGTGGGTGTGGAGGACGTGCTGGCGGGACTGGAAGAGGCAGAGTTTGGGGAGATGGTCGCGCCCCTGCGGGAATACATCAGTGGACTGCAGGCGGGAAAGAAGAAGGGCGGCGGCGGAGGCGGAGGCGCCGGGAAGAAGCAGCGGGTGACGTTCGAGGGGGAGGAGGTCGCTGGCGGGAAGGCTGTGGAGAAAGAGGATCAGGTGCAGGGGGAGGAGAAGCAGGGCGGGGATCAGGAGATCGAGACGCAAGACGAGGAGAAGGACTGACAGTCTAGCGGTTTAAAGAGTCGAGAAGGTCAAATAACCCGGGTTCGGGAGGTCGTGTCCGGACAACTTTGGCTATCTTTCTTGGCACTACTGTAATCATCGCCGCGAGGGCACACACGCGAAGTTCGTGCATTGCAACAACAACAACTGTAAGATGGTGACGGTGACAGTGCGGAATGTACTGCTGTTGCGCATTCAGTCAGTTCGCGTTCAGTCGAATGCAGTCCGTCAGAGTCACCAGCGAATCTTGACCACCCGCACCACCGTCGCCGCCGCGTCGGCGTCTGGCGGGGCGACCTCCAGCCCCACCCCCCTCCGTCAGCTCGTCGGCGATCTCAAGTCCGGGACCCTGTCGGCCTCTGCACTGATGCAGACGACGCTCGACCGGATCGAGGACATGAAGCGGCTCAACGCGTTTGTCTGCGTCGAGGAGGCAGAGCTGCTGATGCAGATGGCTGGGGCGTCGGATGCGTCGACGCCGTTAGCGGGCCTGCCCGTCGCAATCAAGGATAACCTGTGCACGGTGGGCATGACGACGAGCGCGGCGTCCAGGACGCTCCATGGCTACGTGCCCACCTATGACGCAGACGTCGTCGCAAAGATCAAGGCGGCCGGCGGTATCGTGGTCGGGAAGACCAACATGGATGAGTTTGGGATGGGTTCGTCGACCGAGTCGTCGATGTACGGGCCGAGCCGTAATCCGATCGACGAGAGCCGGGTGGCCGGCGGGTCGAGCGGCGGGTCGGCTGTCGCGGTGGCGAGTGGCATGGTGTCTCTGGCGCTGGGGAGCGACACGGGGGGCAGCGTGCGGCAGCCGAGCTCGTTCTGTGGTGTCGCGGGTTTGAAGCCGACGTACGGTCGGATCAGTCGTCACGGGCTGATCTCGTATGGGAGCAGCCTGGATTGCGTGGGCGTGTTTGCGGCAAAGTGCGACGATATCAAGTTTTTCATCGAGAACGTGGACGTATTCGGGGCCTCGGACAAGGACATGACGAGCTCGGACTCGAGCTCGAGCTCCGGTTCTGGTACTGGGCCGTTGGATCTGGCGTCGATCAGAGTGGGCGTCATCAGCGACTTCAAGGACCATCCCGTGACCAAGCAGGCAGTAGAGGCGCTGGCGGCGATGGGCGTCGTGGCCGAGGAGGTATCGCTCGACACGTACTCGCACGGGCTGCCGGCCTATTACATTCTCGCCCTGTCGGAGGCGTCGAGCAATCTGTCACGGTACGATGGCATCCGATACGGGGACGACCGCAGCCTGTTCTCGAGCGAGGTGAAGAGGAGGATACTGATGGGAACGTATGCGCTGTCGGCCGGATACTACGACGCCTACTATAAAAAAGCCCAGCAGGTCCGCACGCTCGTCACGGACGAGCTGGAGGCGTGCCTTCGGCAATTCGATTTTCTCATCAGCCCGGTGGCGCCGACGGGGGCGTACAAGCTGGGCGCCAAGACCAAGGACCCGCTCGAGATGTACAAGGGCGACCTGATGACGGTAAACGTCAACTTGAGCGGACTGCCTGCGGTGAGCGTGCCGTTCATCCGTCAAGGCGCCGACGGGATGCCGGAGAACCTCCAGGTCATCGGCCGGCGGTACGACGAGCTGCGGTTGCTCGAGTTTGGGTCGATGATCGACGGAAGCCACACGGCGAAATATTGATCAATTGATCAGTAGATGCGATGCGATGTATGTGTGTGACTTTTGCAAACTATGCAGTTCCTCCGGCGGCGGGGGGCTGCTGCTTTGGCGGCAGGTTGGCGCCGCTGCCGACCGCCGTCGGTGCCTCCTCCCAATGCACCAGCCCGGCCTTCTCACTGAGCGTGCTGCTGAGCCGCTCGCTGATGTCCTTCAGATCTTCCGCGGTGGCGAACTGTGCGTACCAGGGCCGCGGCTGATTCAGGGCCCCGTCCGGAAGCTTGAACAGCTTCATTGCAAACCAGACGCACGCCGCTGCGATTGTCTTTGGGTGATACTCCACGATCAGGGGGATCTTGGCGCTCGAATTGACCTGGCAACGGGAGCGAGTGAGAGAGGGGAACGAGTGAGAGAGGGGAACGAGTGAGAGCGGGGTCTGCGAGCGACCGCCGTCATCGGATCGCCCTCCGTCCCTCGACAAAGCACCGCACAACACTCGACATTCGACCCAACAACAAGCACGCACCAATGCATTGGACAGATTGAAGAACTTGACCGCGTCCCCCTTGAGCGTGCTCGTCAGAAACGAGTTGAGCTGCCTCTCCTGCAGCAAGTCCAGCATGTGCTGGTTCGCCGTCTTGCTCGCAAACTTAAACCCCGTCTGGTACAGCACCACCCGCTCGGCCCGCACCAACTTTTTCCTCGCCGCATCCAACCACTCCTTCGTCGGACGCACCTTCGGATACAGCACGCTGAACCCGGCCATCAGCACGTCCCGAGAACTCTTCGGCGAGTCTGCCACCTTCCCACCCAAGTACAAGCACGCCATACTGATCGCAAACCGATCGTTCTTGAACACGGAATGCTCCGCGTAAAACCTGTGCAGAAAGCTCACGGCCGTGACCACTGCCGTATGGTCGATCTTCAGCAGCATCCCCGTCCGGATGATCAGCGACACACAGTTCTCCTTCGCGTCCGACTCCACCTTGCGAACCTGAGCGATGACCGAATGACGGCGTGAGCGTGTGATGACGGCGATCGCGTGGCCGTCGTCACGTGGCAGCGATGGCGGCGATGCCGGTGTGAATCGCGACGTGTCGTCCGAGTTCGAGTCCAAGATACCTACCTGCGCGGGGTCCACCTGCTGTGGCCCTGGCGCCGACGACTCCATCCTGGCTCGCGCTTGCGTCGGTCAGTCCCTCTCGACCGAACGAAGAGGTGAAGAACCACGCTCTCTCCTCCGATATACCGCACGCACCCACGTCGTGTCCGCGTCTATCGACGACGGCGTTGTGTCATACTCTGAGAGAGGTACTCGTACTCGTACTCGTGCTGCTGCCTGCCCGTGCGCAAGGTTTGAAGCTAGTTCGAATTGGCCTCCAAAGCCGAAGTTCGGCAGACTCAAAGCGATCGAAACATCGTGAATACACCCAGTCGCGACGATGCAACAGCAGCAGATGGCCCTGTTGCGGCTGTCGTTGAGGGCAGCCGCGCCGTCGCGGTGGTCCAGTCCTCGTCTGCTGCTCTATTCGGGCTGCGGGATCCACGCGAGCTCGGCGGCGAGCAATGTGGCGCTGATCAAGAAGCTCAGGGAGCAGTCGGGGGCGCCTATTTCCGACGTGAAGAAGGCACTGGAGGCGACGGACTGGGATTTGTCGCGTGCGTCGGAAGAGTTGCGGAAGCGGGGGCTGTCTGCCGCCAGCAAGAAGGCGTCGAGGAGTGCGTCGGAAGGATTGGTCGGCCTGGCGAGTTCGCCGTCGGGGCACGGGGTGGCTGTCGTGGAGATTAACAGCGAGACTGACTTTGTGGCAAGGAACGAGCTGTTCACGGGGGTGGTGTCGAAGGCTGCAGAGGCGCTGTTGGCGAGCCGGCCTGCTTCGGCCGCGGCAGGTGCGGGCGCGGGCGGGGGTGCGATAATGGACTCTCTCTCGGTGGTGGACGCTGGGACGCTGGGTGCGGTCCGGATGGCAGACGGGCGGCATGTGTCGGAGGCCGTGCAGGAGGTGGCGGGGACGGTGCGGGAGAATATCAAGGTGCGGCGGGGCGTCGTGCTTCAGAGTGCGTCGGGGGTAGTCGGGACGTATCTACACGCGAGGGTGGAGGGTGCGCCGATGTGCGGGCGGATCGCTGGCGCCGTGCTGCTCGAGTCGGACGGGGATGGGCCGGACGTCGATATGGGGAGGATCTGGGAGACGGCGAACAAGCTGGCGATGCACGTCGTCGGGAGCGTTCCAAAGTATCTGAATAGGGAGTCGGTGCCGGCGGAGGACCTCGAGAAGGAGCGGCGGCTGCTGATGGAGCAGGCTGGCACTTCCGGAAAGCCCGCCGAGATCGTGGAGAAGATGGTGGAGGGCCGGTTGAACAAGTTCTACCAGGAGCAGTGTCTGCTCGAGCAGCCGTTCGTGATGGACGACAAGAAGCGGGTGACGGATGTCGTCAAGGAGCTGGGCGGGAACGTCCGGCTCGGGGCGTTTGCGAGGGTCGCCGTGGAAGGCGACGGCGATGATTGATTTTGAACATTCCGTGCTTGCATTGCGTTTGATTCTTCGTATCATCATCATCATCATCATGATCATGTGATCATCATCCGCGGGGAGCGACGAAAGTCCGTCCGGAAGACTCTGATGGCCGTCAAAAGCACCTCGGGCAGCTCGCGCTCGTTGTTGCCCTGCAGCACGAACCCGTTGTCAAACACGCTCGGCCCGAGCCGCGGCACGTAGCCACAAAAAGCCCGCCTCGCTATGTACGCATAGTTGTGGATGTCCACGTCGATTTCGAAGTAGGAGACGTCCCGGTAGAACGAGAACTGCGGGCGCATCAACAGCGGCTTGCCGTTGTAGTTGGTCACGAGCCGGAGCTCGGTCGAGGACAGCCCCGCCTCCCGCCCCCACTCCTCGACGTTAACGATCCGAGGGATGAGCTTGAATCTGTCCCGCGTCGCCCCGCCGTCCTCCTCGCTCCCCCCGTCGACGAACCGGGTCGCCATGTCGACGGCGTACCGCGGCATGGTGCCCACGTCCGGGTCGAGCTCGCTGTAATAGATCAGCGAACACGACTCACCGTCGTGCTCTCCAAACAGCACGGACGGATACATCGGCATCTGCAGCTGGATGATCAGGATGGGGGGTAGCCGCACGGCCTTGCCGGCCTCGACCGACTCGTCAGACGGCCTCGGCACGTCGAGCAGCTCGGCGATGTGGTCCTCGCGCCGCTCGAACGTGACGGTCTCCACCTTGATAACTCTATACAGGGAACATGCCGCGGGCAGCTTGACTTTGTTCATCATGTAGTCCTTGGACCTGACGTAGAACGACGTCGGGTCGGGGCTCGCCCACGACCTCGTGTGCCGCTTTGACTCCGCGACGTCCGGATCGCCCAGGGCCACCTTGGAAAGCTTCATGGGCCGTTTTTTCTTGGAAAAGCTCGCACACGAGAGCGAGGCCGACATCGAGTCGTCGTCCTGCTCCACGATGGTGACCCGGTGCGGCTGCAGCCGCCGCTGCTGCTCCCGATGCTCGTTGATGCGCTCAAGCATGCCTTCGTCGTCAACGACGATAGAGTCGCCGCCTTCCGTACCTCCCAACAGCGAAAATCCGTCCCACCACGCCATCAGCTTGTCGACGAGCGTCTGCTCGTCGCCCTCAAAGTCCTCCACGGTGGCCTCGAGGAGGTCCGAGTCGTGATGCGCATGGTGATGCGTATGACCGGGATGGTGCGGACTGCCGTCCTGCCAGTCGCTATCGCTGTAATACACGCTGTCGTCCGAAACGATGGATCGCGGGGAAACCGCCTCGAGGGATCTGCGCGGCTGGACCGACGAGCTCGCCGGCGTCCGCACCCGCAGGACAGAATGCGACCCGGCCGAAGATCTCCGCCTGCTGCGGATCTTTATCTTTCGCGGCAGGGACTTGCGGCGCCGGGGCCGGCTGGCGCAGCCTCCCATACCGGTGGTCGAATTGTCCGTTCCTTGAAACGGTACGGTACCACGACTGCCTCGTTCTATCTACGGGGTAGTTCTATCTACTACCAGCCACCTGTCGGGCGCGACTATTCATTGATTGACATGGGACTGTGCTGCTCCCATCGAATCGAACGATGGCGACGACGTCATTCACAAAGTATTGCAGAGAGGGGAATCCTCGATGTCACGAGACGAGGGCGACGACAGCCGAAATCATCAATCCCAAGCCGACCCCCATGGCCCCATCGCCGGGCGTCACCGGTGTCGTCGTCGGTGTAGCCGCCGTCGTCGATGGGGCCGTCGCCGTCGTCGTCGACTCTTTCGGCGAGTCTGCCGCTGCCGTGGCGACTCCCGGCGTGCAGTAGATCTCTGCGGCTTTCGCACAGACAGCCTCGCTCTCGAACAAGTTGTCGGTCCCCGAGCACCCTCCATAGACGTACTCCTCGCACCTTCCTGATAGTTGAGAATTACGAACGGACGAGTGAGCGAGTGGGCGAACACACACGTTCAGGTCAGGATCAGTCGGTCAGTCCCACGACGACGAATCCGACGCTTACCGCTCGTTGCATTGTACGTCCACATTTCGAAATACGCAGCGCAGGCGATACCTGCAATATATGTGCGAGTGCGTGGGGTAGAGGGTGAGCAACAGAGGGCCAGAACGCGCGCGTGGGCGTGGGCGACGGACCGGTGCTGGTGGTGTTGTCGGGCGGCAGCGTGCAGAACGTCGAGTTCAAAGAAAGGGCATCGACCGCCTTCTGGACTTCCTCTGGTGTGAGTGTCGGTATCGGCATATCATCCATCGGATTCGGGTTCTCGACCTCGACCGACGTGATGCCCACCATCCCGGTCTCGGTCCGTTCGTCCCCGCTCCCGCACGTCCCCTTCGTCTCGTCCCACACGCACTTGACGTTACCGTCCACCGCCGAGTTGCACTTGGTGGCTTCGGTGTTCGAGTCGCAGGTCATGGCGAGCGACGACGGCAAGAGGGCGGCGAGGACGAGGAGGAGGACGAGACCCCCGACCATTTTTCCTGACGGTATGGGGTATGGTCTGAGAGGCAGGCAAGCGACGACGTCTTGGTTGGTACGGGAATTTCTGTATGTACCGAAAGTTCGAGGAAGGTTTTGGTATTAAACGAATGGTACCGCGTTCGTACGCGTTTTCGAGAGACCCAGCTGCGCCTGGTCCGGGACCCGCTCGCTTAATAGAGCGTCGCAACGACTGGATCGTAGGCTGCGACAAACTCCTTCACGGACATGCCCAGCTTGATGTCGACCTCGCCGCCACCCAGCCAGAAGGAGCCGTCGCCCAGGTCCGTGACGATCGACTCGGCCAGAATGATCGGCAGCGGCCGCTTCAACGCGACCGGGCTGACCGCGTTCTTCCCAAACCCGCTCAGTTCCATCGACACGTCCTCCGCCACCACCCGCATGTTCACCTTGCGTTTCGACAGCGACGGTTGGCGCGCGTGCACGCACCTGTTCAGCAGCTCTTTCTTGGCACCCGGACTCGAGTACTGTACGATCACAAGCCAGTATTTCACCAGACTCGCGTCCTCTCGGCACGCTTCCTCGTCAATCCTCGTGTTCTCCATGATGATGGACTTGCAAAGGCAGTCGACGGACGTTGCGCCAAGCACTTGCCTCCGGAACTCGAGGGGCTCGTTGTAGTACTGGGGCGGCGCGAGCACAAAGGTGCCCTTCACGCCCTTGGCCTCGAGCTCAGCGCGGAGCCTGTCTGCCGTGGCGTTGTCCCCCGGGGCGAGGACCAAGCCGGCTGGACTTGAACGAGCGTGAGGTCGACTTGCGGTGGGTGGGTCGTCGGTGGCCAGAGCGTCGAGTCTGGCGTCGATCGCGTCGAACGTCGCCTCGAGGGCAGCGATGCGATCCATAGTAGTAGCAGTGTGTCTCCGGTTGGAGTAGTAGCTCGCAGTAGTATCGTAGGGTCGTCGATTTCCGGGCGTTGTGTTTGAATGAAACACCCTTTCTTGAATTCAAGACGTGGCTTCGAAGCCAGACAAGTGAATCTCTCCGCCGATTCACAGGGCCAGACACAGGAACAGTGGTGGTAATAGGCAGCGAGAGCGACGGACCACCTTCATCATGAGTACACCGGAAGAAATGGCACAGAAGCGGCGGGAGGTGGACGCCGTTCGGCTGAAACTGGAGGCGAGTTCGAAGCAACAGCGGCAGTGGGCAACACAGTACATGGAGAACGCCATGGTCTTGAGGCAGCTCGAGGACGTGGGCGAGGACGGCGGGGCGATCTACAAGATGATGGGCGGCGTGCTGGTCAAGCAAGAGCACGTCGAGGCGGTGGGTTGTTGACCGACGCTCTCTTCGCTCGCGCTCTCTCCACTCGCGCCTCGCGCTCACACTCGTTCGCGCTTTTCTCAGGTGAGCAACGTCCAGAAACGTATGGAGTTTATCAAGCAAGAGGAGGAGAGATGCGTCAAGCGGCAGCAGGAGCTGCAGGAGGAGGCGGCGAAGATCATGGCCTAGATTCGTCTCTCCGAGAGACACCGAGGTCGGTGGCAATGCATTGCAATCTCAAGAAATCTCACATCCACGAGATTAAAAACTTTGTGAAGAAGTGTAGATTGCCACTTACTCCATGGTTGGCCGTCTAGACGAGACGTGCGCCAAATTTGTCTGAATTAGGGATGGCCACAAACGACAGCATAGCCTCCCCGGCCGGCGAAGTTTCTCCGGACCCTTCGTGTTACGCGACAGTCTGGGAGGCAGTCAAATCCGTGCCAGGCGCTCGAATTTGGCAAAACGCACTCGAGCGCACGGGACTGAATCTCGTCGTCGACACACCGGACTACCGCGGCACCGTGTTCCTTGTCCAGGATGACGGCGTGATCGCGTGCAATTCGACAGAGGTGTATGATATCAACGTGTGGCCGCAAGGCGACTGCGCGGCTCGCGAGCGCGACTGGTGGGTACTGACCTCGACCGTCGTGCGCTCGCTCTTCGCGTGCCCCGACCCTCTCACTCGCGCCGCGCGCTTCGCTCGTTCGCCAGGAATCTCATTCTCACGATGGGATTTTTGGTGGAGATGCCGGACATTATGACCGGCAACGGCCTGTTGATGTATCACTGGTTGCCCGGGGTTGGGACTGTTGATGGCGTGGAGAACGGGGTTGCGTATCCGACGCTCTTGGACTCGTTGAGGAATATCAGCGGCGACGCGTCATCGTCGAGCAACAGCGACTTGCGCTTGCAGTTTCTGGAGGACGGTATGTGCCTGATTGTGGGGCGCCGACCCTCCGGTCTCAGCTTGTGGGCTCTCAATGCGCTCGATGCCCTCGATGCGCTCACTCTATTTGTGTTTTCGTAATTATGCCAGGGGTCGTCGGTCTGCCGGAAGGGGCCGAGCCGGTGGCGCTGGCGGATAACTACATCGGTGGACACGCCACTGCCAGGATCGTGGACGAGCGGGAAGTCTGCGGACAGGGGCCCCTCGTGCGAGTGTTAGACCGCACTTTATATCCCTCCGGGCTCCCGAACATAACTGTCAACGCTGTCCCCGAACTGCGAGAGTTCTGCCACCAGTCGCTGTACACCGGCATGCAGAGCGCTGGGAAGCTCAAGCTGCCGGCTCGGGTAGCCATGTCCTCACACGTCCACCGGTTGGTTGACCCGTTGCTCAATCCGTTCTCCAACATAACCGTGTTGTCGCCCGCGTTCGATAGCGACCTTGACCTGATTTCAAGAGGCATCGTCCCCGGCTCGCGGAGCCGAATCAAGGACCTCATGGCATTGTACCCATTGCTCAGCATCATACCTGGGGGATATTGTCCATCGGACTTCGGGCCGGAGGGACTGGTGCTCCAGTCGGTCGCCGGAGACTTTGCCGGCAAGAACCTCTCGCTCTTCATCAGGCAGTCCGAGGCCGACCCGAACGTGTTGGACGTCGAGGTCATGTACGGCATCCGGGAGAAGATCCAAGCGGAGTACATCGGCAAGTTCTGCCACAGCACGGCGTATAGAATCTCCGACATGATCACGCCTTGGAGGAACACGACGGATCCCAGCTTTGTTGACTCTATGCCGCTGGAGCTGGCAGGCCAGTTGCCCGTCGTCACCAACACGGACTCGATGTTCGGCGTCACTGACACGTGCAAATATGGTAACATGGCGGACCGCGGCTCCGCGAACGGGATTGGCGAACAGCTCGGTGACGGTTCTGGCCCGGGCCCCTCGGCGACCTCGTCGTTGAGCGCCGGGGCCATCGCTGGCATTGTCGTCGCTTCGTGCGTGGGCATCGGTCTGATCGTGCTCCTGCTCCTGCTGCTTTGGCGCCGATCTCGGAAAGTTCGGGCGCCGCTCGCTCCGGCTCTGGATATGGGCAAGGGCTCAGTCCTGGAGAAGACCTCTTCGAGTCTGAGCACGTCCGGGTCAAGGTCTCCCAACAGCCTCTCGAGCCTCTCAGGATTCGCAGCGGAGGATGACCTCATCCTGAACGAGTCGGAGGTCACGATCGACAAAGACCCGGAATCCGGCAAGCCGATCGTCCTGGGCAAGGGGAGGTTCGGCGTCGTCCTCTCCGGCAGTCTGCGCGACTCTGGGCAGGTGGCCATCAAATGCATCGGCAGATCCGACGTCCCCAGCTCGGACTCGAGCAATGGGACCGACAGCGTCAGCTTTGGCCCGTGGAAGGACGCCCCGCAAGACGATGCGTTGCTCCCGGTCTCTGGATCGTTTACCAACACGAGCCGCGGGCAAATCCTCAAGGAAATAGAGCTACTGAAGTCGTGTCACTCGGAGTACATCGTGTCCTTCATCGGCGCGATGTTCCGCCCCCACGAGATCCGGCTGGTGACCGAGCTGATGCCGTGCGGCGATCTGTGGAACGTCCTAGGGCACGGCGCCGGGCCGCGCATGGTGACCTGGTACGACAGTGGCATCTTCATCGCCATGGACGTGGCCGCCGGTCTGAACTACTTGCACGAGAAGAAGCGCGTGATCCACCTGGACCTGAAGAGCTCCAACATCCTGCTCCGCGAGTCTCTGAAGCGGGAATCCGCCGGTCCCAGTCCCGGCTCCAGTCCCGGCTCC
>Ga0181582_10000910_pt1 | contig 22139 bp, 13 predicted proteins | sample 071ome_32_FD_132438 | JGI IMG/M metagenome (GOLD analysis project Ga0181582, IMG submission 132438) | Coastal salt marsh microbial communities from the Groves Creek Marsh, Skidaway Island, Georgia - 071405AT metaG (megahit assembly) | ecosystem: Environmental > Aquatic > Marine > Intertidal...
CCCCGATGGTCAGACGAGGGAGCTCGCGCTGACGACGGCCTTGGCGAAGGGCTTCTTGAACCCCCGCTCGGCGACGCTGGCGCGCTTGTCGCCGATGGCCTTGCCCGCCTGGAAGAAGGGCGAGCTCGTGTTGTCCTTGACCGTGGGCAGCCTCGAGAGGGCCTCCACGCTCGCCCACCCCTCCACGACCCTCCCCACGACGATGGCCAGGCCATCCTGCGGCGCGGGGGCGAGGTGGGCGGGGCGGCGTCGGCGGGCCGGGCGCGCCCAAATAGTGTGTGTGGGGGGTCGGGTCGGGGCGCGCCGGGTGCGCTGCGGGAGCGGCGGCGGGGGCCGGGGAGGGGGGCTCACGAGTTCTGGCGCAGGCCCCGTGGTGAAGGCCAGCTGGGTGCCGTTGGGGACGTCGGGGCCGACCTGGGTCTGGACGCTGACCAGCTTACCCCCGACGGCCACGAGCTTCTCCTCGATGGGCCGCTCCACGCGGTCCGCCACAACCAGGGAGACGAGTCGCGACTGGTCGTGGGCCACCCGCCCCGGCGCCTCGAGCTCGGGGGTGAGCTCGACGACCGAGTCCCCCCCGGCGATGGGGCACCGGCCGTCCCCCGCGTAGCTCAGGCGCGACGTGGCCGACGTCAGGACGAAGTCGTCGGTGATGCGCTCGACCTTGTTCTGCCGGAACGACACGCCCTGGATGCCCCGGGCGAGGTCGAGCACCCTCTGGGTTGCCACCGGGGCGTTGGCCTGGTTGAAGGTCTCCACGACGATGGGTGCGAGGTCCTCCTGACTGACCTTGATGGTCAGCGAGAAGCCCGTGGGGGGCGCGTCGGCAGACGCGGAGCCCGGCCCGACCAGCGGCGCGAGGCCCGCGAGGGCCGCCGCGGAGAGCGCGCCCCTCCTGGAGAGCTCGGGGGCTGTCGCGGCCGACGTCGAGGCGCTGGGCACCGCGTCCCTCGCCGAGGAGGTGGAGGCGATCCTCATCCTGGGGGACGCACGGGGAGTGTGAGGCGATAAGGCGCCACGAGACGTCGACGAGGACGCCATCGTCCCGCGGGGTGGCGCACACGAGGTCTGCAAAGGAGAACGGATGGGGGGTGGGGTGAGTCCCCACGACCGTGGATCGGGAGGGGCCTGGAAGGCGCTTGCGCGTTTCCCATCCGGCCAATGTCCACTCTGAGATACATTCGCCAGGAACGGGCGGGACGTCAGAAGAAGACGAAGACGTTTCTCACCACAGGCTTCACCATAGGGACTTTTTTGGGGGGGTGCTTCCGGGATGAACGCCCCTATCGAGAGCCACCGCACCTACCGCAGGCAGATGAGCGCTATGCCGTTCTTAAGTGCGGATCGAGGAAGCAGCGCCGCTTCAAATACTACTCACTGCATCTCGTACACTTGCAGGTAGGCCTCGCTGAGCGCGACAGCCTGCGGGAGCACCTCGGTCACGGCCAGGTCCTGCACCTCGTACCACGCGTCCTCCGCCCGCCGGTGTACGAACGCCCTCCACGTCCCCGGCATCGCCTTAACACTCTTGTCCACCTGCATCCGCGTGGGCCCCTCGTGCGTGATGGACGCCAGCAGGTCGAAGCGCCCCGACGCCCCCCCCAGGTCTTCCTCCCGCACGGACTCTGCCAGGTCGAGGTTCTTCACGGGGAAGTTGAGGATAGTGGGGTTCTTCTCGAGGAGGAACTGGTTTCGGCTGAACCTGCGCACGTTGAGTATGAGGTACTTGGGCAGCCGAGACAGCCGGAAGCGCCGGCGGCCGAGCTTGACGTCTTCCGTCACTGTCTCCCCCGAGTACTTCCTGAGCACCTCCTGGACCATCACTTGCGGGATGATGTTCTGCTCGGACGCGTCCTGGAACACCGGGGCCGGGGGGAGATCCAGTGTCAGCATCAGGAACGGCGTCTCCGTCACGAGGTCCTCCGACTGCCCCGCCGCGGGGCCCGTGCCCGCCTCGGTAAGGACCTTGAGGGTCCCCTGGAAGCACCGGGTGATGATTGAGGGCTTCCGGCGCTTCCCGTTCGTGAGGCCCAGGTGCAGACTGTTCACGAGCCACGAGAGGAACTCCCCCGGATCCGACTGCGCGTCGATGACGAACCGCTTGCCGCTCTCCCGCATGACAGCCCGCATGAACTCGTGCGGGGACACCTGCCCCTTGAAGTTGCGGGGGTTCCACAGCTTCATCAGGAGCTCCCCGAACCGCTGCACCAGTTCGCTCTTGCATCCCTCGTAGTTCGCGGGGCTCAGGAAGTAGTCCCGCAGCGCCGTCACCCGCGCCAGCATCTGCAGCGTCACGTTGACGTAGTCGTTGGCCCGCATGTTGTTCAGCCCGACCAGCCCGGGCATGAAGTCGATCCCGTCGATCGCCCGCTTCCACGACGCCCCCTTGTCCGCGTCCAGCTTCGCCACCTCCCCCGCCTCGAACCTGGGCCGCAGCACCGCCCGGATGTCGTCCAGGGACCGGTCCAGCACCTCGTACCCCTCGGGCAGGCAGTAGACCCTCCCGTCCTCCAGCTTCATGTACATGTGGTGGCCAGTCTCTAGGGCATGCGCCGACGCGTGCGTGGACGGCCCGCGGCCCTGAAAGTAGTGCCCGCACACCAGGCACGCGTACACGTTGACCGGGGACAGCGACACGGAGCAACACTTCTCGAAGTCGAAGTCGAGGCTGTGCCGCGAGATCGTGTCCAGGTATGGGCACTCGCGCCCAGGGCGCGCCTCCTTGTTGGAGCGGGACGCCATCATCGGGGCGTCGTCATCATCGTCGCTGGGCGCCGCGCCTTTGGCCAGCTGGGCAGCAGAGGCCTCGAGGGGACTCGGCGCCGCGTCTTCCCCCCTGCAACTCGGGGGAGGGGGCGAGGGGTCCGGGGAGGACGGGCGGGCGCCGAGTCCGTGCGCAGAATGAGGGGCCATCGTCGCGCGGGCGGGAGGCAGGCGGGATAGTTCCCGACAAGTGTCACACAACACCTCACCTCGCCCGCTTGGCAGCCCGGTCAGCGCCCTCATCGAGGTTCTCCCCAGCCTCCCTTTTCATCCCTTCGACCGCTGCGGTGACCAGATTTCCGGATTTCCCCGGAGCCAGCGGCGATTTTACGGTAACAACGGGCTCGTCTCTCCTTATCGGCTGCCCAGCAAGCGAATCCGCCGCGGCCTGGCCTCCGGCACGTCGCGGCTGTCACCTGGCAGAGCGAGGGGGGGTTGGGTGCTCCCGCGCGCTGGGAGTGTGATGGGGAGCAACATGCGGAGGGACTTGCGGCAGTTCATCGACCGACGGGCGCTTTCCCGTCCCACCGCGCCCAAGATGGCGGGGGGGGTCGGCGCGACTCCCCATCTACTGACGCGACCCTGCCAGCCCCTGGCATCTCAGAGGACCCCGGTCAAGTCGTCGTCGTCGTGGATCCCGCCTCCCGCCGGGGTCGCTGGCTGCGCGCCCGGAGGCGGTGAGGTGGTGACGCTATCGAGCTTGGCTGGCCACCCCGCCGCCCCCCCTCCCGTCGCCCCCGCGCCCGGTGGTGGTAGCACTCGCGACCCCCCGGCCGCGAACCCCCCGCTCGACACATGCCCGTTCCCGCCGACTGGGTCTACTGGCACGGGGCCAGGCGCCGCCGAGGGCAGGGGGTCGATGGGCTCGAACGCACCGGCCACCGTGGCCGCCATGGGAGGGGGCACCACGGCCCCGGCCGCGAAGCCCAGGTCCCGGGCGCCGAGGGCCGCCGCCGACTGCGTCATCGCCGCGGGCACGTGGGCATCGGCGGTCCCGATCCGAGCGCCCGTCTTGTACACGGACGAGGATGCGTCCGGCCAGCCGTAGCCCGACGCGCTCGGGGGCTGTTCCCTCACCGCCGGGGCGACGCTCGCGTACGATGGCGGCTCTCCCCACCCCCCTGGCGCCGTCGTCGCTGCAGGAGCTGCCCTGGACGACGGTGGCGCCAGGGGGTCCCCGGGGGGGGCGACCGCACTCAGGGGGTCCGAGGCCCCCGCGTTCGCGCCGGCAGCGGCCTCTATCCGCTGCTGGAAGGCGGTAGCGGGGGCGCCCTGCGGAGGCGGGGCCCCGGGCCACCCCATCTGGCTCCCCGCAGGGGGCACCCCGGCAGCGGGGGCGAGGGGCCCCGCTGCCGCCGCGCCCAGGCTCGGGCTCAGGTCGCCTTGCACAGAGGCGGGCGCGAAGGCATCCGAGAGCGCCCGGGAGTAGCGCTTGACGTGGTTGGCCGAGGTCGCCACGGCGTCCTCCCTCGCGCTGCGGGCCAGGGGCGAGGGAGGAGGGAGGGGCTCCCATCCCGTCCGGTGACCCAGCGGGGCGGCCCTTCGAGGGCCGCCGCTCCCCGGGGGTCGACGAGCGCGGGGCGTGAGGGGGGTGCGGCAGTCACCGGTAGAGGAAGATCTCCTGCTGCTTGAAGTACCTGCGGTCCTCCTCGTCGACAAGGACGAGGTTGAGGAAGTAGGAGACGGCGAAGCGGTTGTTGACGTTGGCGTAGCTGGGCGTGAGCCTGTACGGCTCGAGGAAGAGGCGGATGGGGATCTGCTCGCCGCGCGCCGGGGCGCCGTCCATGATGGAGAAGCGGCCCATGAGGGTCGTCTCGTTCATGGCGGCGGGGCCGCTCCCGACCGTCTCGCGCCGCTTGATCTCCACCTCCATCGACTTGAGTGCGATGCGAACGAGCCCGAAGTGGATCTTCCCCACCACGACGTCCCGCAGGTGGTACCGGTTCTTGGTGTACTCGAAGTTGAGGTGCAGGCACTCCTCGATCCCGACCTCCATCCGCAGCGGCTGCCCGGGGGGCTGCTCGACCGCTGACTCGTACCTCGAGACCCAGAACGGGAGTTTGCGCTCGATGCGCGCCCCCATCGCGAGACCGACGCGGATCCGGAGCTGGTACAATACCTGCACGGCTGCCCCCTGGTACGACTCGTGCTCCATCCCCGGGGACTGGAAAGCCACAGAAAAGGCTGTGGGCTGCAACAGGCTCCCGGGCAGGGCAATGTCCCGCACGATGTTCATGAAGTCGGCCTTGTCCCCGCCCGTGACGACACGGCCCTGGAGGGTCACGCGGATCCCCTTGTGGTCCAGCCGCTTGCCCGGGGGGGGAGACACGCGCACCTCGGCCACGATGGGCTCGCCCGTCTCGTACGCGGCCCACTCCTCCCTGTTCCCGCCCGCGTCGACGGTTACGGTGCGCCGGGGCACACCGTCGGGCATGCGATGGATCACCTCCACCCCAACATTCGCACCGAGGCCCAGCTTCTCGAGGACGGCCGCCTGCGATGGACGCTCGACACGGCTGTGGTGAGAACTGGATGGTCGTTCCAGGGTTGACCCCGGTACCGCCGCGCGCGGCGTTTGTTCGAAGGTTTAGACGGCAGGAAGGGACACTTTACGGGCCTGACACCCGAAATCTCCCCTCAATAGACAGTGATTCCGCGTGGAGAGCCCCCCCGGGCGAGTAAGAGCGCAACGACCTCGAGAGGGCGGAACGCGTGCAATTTTCTCCCCGAACGGAACGCAGGCAGACGCAGTGGCGCAGCGACCGGATGTAATCATAAGCGCGCTACCCGGAGACTCACCATGACGGATGATTCCTCCTAGCGTTGGCCTCGGGGACGGTCTTTGGTCTTCCCCGTGCAGTCCCACCTCAAGGCTCCTCCTCCCCGGACAGTACCGTGGAATTTCCTTCGACAGGGGCTTCCTCCAATTCTAAGTGCCTTCGAAGCGCCCTCGCGACCGGATCTGCTGCGCTCCGGGAGGGATGTGAGAAGATAGGGGGACGACTCGTATTTCCCATTCAGGAAGAGGTCTGGAGTCAGACTCGTTTACCCCCTCCCTGCCGGCGGGATAGGGGTACGCATGTGGCTCAGCGTAAGCGGCGGTGCGGTAAGAATCGACTGACCATTCAGAGGTGTCACCATACCCTCTGCTGTCGGAAATTTCTGTCATCCTCGCCCCACCCGAAGAAAGGAACCGCGCCCATGGCGCACCGCGTCCTTCGGGACGAACAGGAGGAGGGATGGGAGTCCTCGGAGTTTCCCATCGTGTGTGAGGTAAGTGGACTGCCTCACTTTGCGCTGAGCGCTCCATCCCGCGGCCCTTCCGACGAGGCCTGCCCCTTCCCTTTTGGCCGCCCAGCCCGCCCTCCCCTGACCACCTCCGGCCCTCCCCCCCCCTCGTGACGCAGACTTGCCTCGGACCTAACCCGTACGTACGGATGCAAAAGATCCCCTACGGCGGGGAGTGCCACATCAGCGGCCGCCCGTACACGGTGTTCCGGTGGCGCCCGGGCAACGACGCCCGCTTCAAGAAGACAATCATCTGCCAGGAGGTGGCGAAGGCAAAGAATGTTTGCCAGGTGAGTGACGGTGGCCGAGAACACCCCCACGGTGGCCGCGCCGAGGCCGCTCCACCCCCAATTCCCCTGGTGCCCCCCCGCCCCCCGCACACCCTGCTCCCTTCCCCCCGCTTGCAGGTCTGCCTGTTCGACCTGACGTACAACCTGCCAGTGGAGGTGCGTGACAAGGCGCTAGCGATGGCCGGGCAAGAGGTCACGGAGCTCGCGCAGTCGGACGTTGGGAGGGAGCACCAGCTCAAGCAGATGGAGCGGGATGGCACGCTTGACAACAACGAGGAGTCATTCAAGGCAAAGGGGAAGGGGCACGAGCTGCTCATGCGCCTGGCACGGACGCAGCCGTACTACAACCGCAACCGCGCTCGCATCTGCACCTTCTTCGTACGGGGCGAGTGCAAGCGCGGGAACGAGTGCCCCTACCGCCACGAGATGCCCACAGACAAGAGCGACCCCCTGGCCAACCAGAACATCAAGGACAGGTACTTCGGGGTCAACGACCCGGTCGCCGCCAAGATGCTCGACCGCGCGTCCAAGTTCAAGACGCTCGAGCACCCCGCCGACGAGTCCCTCACGACCCTCTGGCTGGGCGGCGTCGAGGAAGACGTCACCGACGGCGACATCCGCGACGTCTTCTACAGCTACGGGGAGCTTCGCAGCGTCAAGGTAATCGCGCAGAAGCGGTGCGCGTTCGTCGAGTTCGCCGACCGCAAGGCCGCGGAGGCCGCCGCCGACGCGCAGTACGGGCGTTGCTTCGTCAAGGGCCATAAGCTCCACGTCAACTGGGCCAAGCCTGTCAGCAAGCAGCCGCCCCCGGGGGGGCACCCCGAGATGGGCGCCGGGCCGGGGATGATGTACGGCGGGGGGGCAGGGCCGTACGGCCCGGGGCCGGGAATGCCCCCCGCGGGGACCCCCTACGCGTCCATGGACCCCAACCAGATGGGCGCAGGGGGTGCCGGGCCCTCAGGGGCTGGCCACGCCTACCCGGCCATGGCCGGCGCGCCCATGGGCGGGCCCGCCGCGTTCCCGGGGCAGTATGGGTACGGCATGCCGCCACCGGGGTACGGGTACGGCGGGTACGGAATGCCCCCGCCGGGGATCGCGATGGGGCCGGGCGGGCCCGCGCCTCCGGGGGGGCCGGCGCCCCCAGGTGGGCTGGGCAGGGGTGCGGGGCCCGTGCCCCCGGCCGGGCCTCCGCCCAAGGAGGGTGCTTCGGGGGGCGACGGGAAGGCTGGCGGGGGCCAGGATAGCGAGGGGAAGGGTGGGGAGGGGGAGAAGGAGGGCGGGGGGTAAACGCTCCTCGGCAGGGGGGGGAGCGGGGAGGACTGTGCTGGGGCGGGGGCGCCCGGGCGCAGCCCTGACCTGACCCTGGTCTCTGTTCAAGCGCCCCCCCCCCGCGTCACGACGCGGCGCCAGGCGCCGGGGGGAGCATGTGGGCGACGCGGCTCTTGTGCGCGCGCCCGCCGCGAATGGTCCCCTTGGAGTGCCCCCGGAGCGGGTGAAGGAAGGAGCGCTCGAACTCGCTGCTGCTGTCGACCTTGACCGTCGGGGGCATCTCAGGCACGCGCACTAGGAACGTGGCCCCCGAGGGCGGGTTGAGCGAGTAGTCGACCCCCTCGCGGTACCCGGCCAGGGGGTTGGCCAGCGCCTCGACGTGGGGGCGCGGCCGGGCGAACTTGTCCACGCGCTTAAGGTCGTCGGGCCAGTTCTCGAGCACGTCCTTCCCGCTGGCGACGTACGACGAGTCGATGCTGACCGTGTCGTGGTTCAGGTTCCGCTGCAGGAGGCGCCCCTGCTCAACGTTGATCTGCGTCACGTTGCGGCCGTCCGGCTCGCCCTCGGGGAGCGGGCCGGAGCGCAGGGGTGCGGGCTGGTAGGGGGGGAGGCGCTCCCACACGGCCAGGCCGTTGCCCTCTCGAGCCGCAAGGAACCGCCCGTAGGGGCGGGGCAGCCCGTTCCCCCCCACGCTCGAGTTGGCCAGCGCCTGGAAGTCGGTCCGTGACGGGATGAAGGACGCGCTCGCCCGCAGCATCGACTTGGACCCGAGGGTGTCCGAGCTCGTCAGGTGTGCGATCCCGCGGCCCCGGGCCCGCGCCGTCGACCGGGGGTCCAACACTGTCGCCGCGGACAGGTCCACCTGCGTCGGGGAAAGGGAAGGACGTCGTGGAAGGAGGGCTGAGCATGTCTCCGTGCAGCCCTCCCAGGGCCGCGACGTCGGGCACTCCCACGGCCATCCTGTGAGGCGTGACGCCGCGAACAAATCGATAGCGCCCGATCTCACCATCGAAACCCTCACAGGCGCCCCGTACCGCGCCCCCGCCCTCGAAGATGTGGTGTGACTCGAGGAGAGGACTCGAGGATCCCCCGAGGCCTGCGCAGCGCGTGGCGAGGGAGCGGGTGCTTAAGTGCCCCGATTCGACGGGAGTTATCCATCGCCACGCGTTCACTCGCAAGTCGGCGCCCGGCGCGCCCGAGAAGGGCGGAGATACGGATGGGGGGGGCGGTCATGTGATGCGGGCAGCACACCTGTCTCGGCTGTTGCAGCGCCCCGGTGGGAACCCTTGACCCTCCGTTCGACCCTGACGGCGCGATAGGACCTTGAGGCGCAGACCCAGCCGGTACGGGGGCCACCGCGACTGCGGCTGAGCCCTGTGTCCGGGCCAAAGTTGCCGCCATCCGAACCTCCACGTTGTGCCGAGAAATATTGGCCTGATGGTACCCCTGCAGGCCCATCGTCATGGGCACCAGCGTACTCGACTGACCGGCACCGCCGGACGCCGTGTCCACCATCCTTGCCGCCCTTGCCCGCGCGCGCGGGTCCCTGTCGAGCTCCTTACTCCACCCACGACGAGGCCCTGCCGGGTGCCGTGCTGCGCGAGTGAGTCACCCCCGGCTACAACTCTCCCGTTGTCCGGTACGGCGGTGATTACGAGGCAAATGACGCCGAGCGGGGTGCCCACGGTCCCTCAAGAGGGGGCCTGGGGGGGTCGCCCCGGGAGGGTTCCGAGGCCTGACGATGCCAGGGTGTGCGTGTCCCGCTCCCGCGTGAAGAGCCGGCCCCGGCTGATGCCCTGCCTCCTGAACGGGCGCGCATGGACACCATGCCCGAACACCGAGTCGAGAGTTCCTCCGACCAGCCGGGTCGATCCGGACAGCACCGAGAGGGAAGTCCCAGGGCCGGCAGTCGCGGCGCTCCCCTCCCCTAGACGCGAGAGCGACGGCCGGGCGACTGAGCCTCGGACCGGGCCGCGATGATCTTCGACTTCACGACGTGGGGTGTTGTGGGCATCGTTGTCTTCTTCACCGTGAGCAAGGGGGACGTCCGTCACTTTGGCCGGTGAGCTCGGGCAACGACTGTTCTGGTTCTCATCTCGGCGCTTGCGGCGCAAAGGTGGGGCCCATGGCGTTTCTTGTCTCCGTACGCAGAGGTATGGGGTACTACACTGGCCGGGCAGTGGGATGGCTGAACGTGATGCGCGGGGAGTTCCTGGGCAACAGCCCGCTGTGGCAGCTTCAGGAGGAGTTGTCAAAGAGCGTCCTGCAGCTCCAGGCCGTCAAGTCGGACGTCAGAGGGCTGTCTGCTCCCGCCACTCGCTTCGGGCAACAGGTAGGTGCCGCTCCGCCGAGCGACCCCCCGGGCCGAACAGCCTACCCCCACGCTGAGGGGTGGGTGCCCCCCACCGCGGGACAGGCGCCTCCTATCGAGGGTTCCCTTGCCGGTAAGGGGCCCGGCACCGGCCTACTAAGGCCCCATGAAGCCGCGTCTGGAGTCGCGGTCGATGATTCGACGTGCAGTCCTGCGCATACGTCGGGGAGCGGCGGGCGGAACGCGGCGGGGGCGTGGCCGGTTGAGAGCCGGGCGGGAGAGGGGGCCGGTGGGGGTGCGGGGGGGCGGGACCAACCGGTGAAGTGGGGCCACTTCGGGATCGACGAGAGTATACGCCCCGCTATCTTCGTGGACGTGTCCGCGGGCGACATCGAGCGAGCGAGGAACCTCACGAACGGGCGGAAGTGCGGTTCAGACATCCTGGCAGATGCCCTGGAAGAGGCTGAGGTGGCGTCCTTGGCGGGGGAGTTCTTCAGGGGGCGGGGTGCGAAGCAGGGGCCATCGTAGCGGGCGCTGGCGATTTTCAAGCGGAGGTACGCGCCCGGGGTCGCGCTCAGTGCTTCCACGCGAGGCACGACATCTGCCCGGCAGTGAACACCAGTACCAAGTGCCTCGCCTCGCACGTCACGTCGTATGAGAAGTGCTTCCCCACCACCACGTGCCACGGGCTCCCGAACCGCTTGTCCAAGTTCTCCTTGATAAGCTGCGGGGCGGGACGGGGAATACGAGGGGGGCGGTGGGCGCCGGAGCCTGCGGAACGCGTGCACGTCTCCGCGCCCTGGAGCCCTCGAGCGGGGGACCCTGGGGACGGGGGAGCGGGGGAAAAGGCCGCGCGAGAGCCCCCCTATGCGACTATGGGCCTGATATTAAAAGTGATGCAAACAAAAAGCGCGTAGAAAACCGAAAACAGGAGGGGTCGTAGCCAAAGACGGGAGGGAGGGCCGCTCCGGGGTCGACATGCGATCCAGCCCACAGGGAGCCCGCGAGGGAAAGCCCGAGAGGGGAAGCCCGCTCCCATCGATGGTGTTCCCTCGGCACGAGACGCGCAACTTGTTGGGCATCGTTACTCACGCTCGAAGACTTCTCGTAGTCCGAAGCGTACTTCCCCTCCGTGAACTGCACAATGATGTCCACCACCTCGTCCCTCATCTCATGGTGCATGTTGCTGCTCTTCACCAGGGGGTCCTTTGCGATCTTGAAGTACTCGTCGAGGTCCTGCGCCGAACGCTTGAGGTGGGGGTCAGGGACTCAGGCTCACACGGCACCATCGTGGAGCGTGGTGCGCGTCCGAAGGCAGAACATGAGGGGGGGTGCGAACGCGAGGCCGCGGAGGCACGCCGGCATTTCCCCGCACGAAAAACGCCCGTCGCGTCAGTATACGCTCATTACAGCAGCGGACTGGGTGAATCTCGTGCAGGGTCACCTGGGGGACCTTGAAATCCTCAACCTTTGCCATCTTTCCCACTTGCCCCTGAGGACCCCTACTGAAGCCGCACTACTTCCAGCGACCAACAAGCGCCGCGTTAGAGCGAAGCGGCGAATAAGCTTCGATCAACGGGGCCGAACGCTCCCAGGAAGCGTGTGTGGCGAGACGGCTGGCGGGAAGGAGCGCGCGAACGGGAATGTCGAGCTGGTCGGGTCCGCTGGGGGCAACACTTCGAGGTCACGAGGAGGTGCTTTGCGAGTAGCGCGCGGGAGGATCGCCGAAGGCGAGAGGAAGCCCGGGGGCGGGGGGCGCAACCTCCCCCCGTGGAACCGTTTCCGGCGAGGTCATCATGAGGAAGACTGGTACCGCGCTGCTCCTGACCCTTCTCGGCCCCGGTGACGGGCCAGAGGTGCGATTTATAGCCAGAGGACATCCTGTACGGGATCAATACCTCGCATTTCCCCTAAGTTTGCAGTAGACTCCACAGTGGCGCCCTAGTGGTTGCGTGGAGGCGGTTGTCACCGCGGTGCTTTTGGTCGGAGGCTCATGAGCAGCGCTCCTGGCTCGTCCGCGGGGCGCGGGGGCGCGCCATCGCTGTCGATGGGTGCTCCAGGTGAGGATGTCAAGAAGGCGGGCGTTAAAGCACCTCGCGATCCGCGCATATGGCCACCGTCCCCGTCCCCGTCCCCTCCCCTCCCCCCCCCACTCCACTCAGGACACCTCCCACCCCCTCGCCCACCCCCCTGCAGGGCGCCCAAAGATCGACTTCAACTCGCTCAAAGCCCCCGCCGGGTACGTGGCCGGACTGGGCCGAGGCGCGGCGGGATTCACGACGCGGTCGGACATCGGCCCCGCCAGGTACACCGGGGGGGAGGAGGGGGGCGGGGAGAAGAAGGAGGAGGCCGCGCCCGAGCAGCAGTTTGACAAGTTCATGGGGGCGGACGCGGGCATGTTCAGCGGGGGGGTGTACGAGGAGGACGACAAGGAGGCGGACCGGGTGTGGGAGGACGTTGACAACTACATGGACGAGCGGCGGCGCGAGCAGCGGGAGAAGCGGCTGAGGGAGGAGCTGGAACAGTACCGCAAGGACAACCCGAAGATCACCGAGCAGTTCCGGGACCTCAAGCGGGGGCTGGGGGCGGTGAGCTACGACGAGTGGGACGCGATCCCGGCGATCGGGGACTACACAATCAAGAAGCAGAAGCGGCACGAGACGTACGTGCCGGGGAGCGACGCGTTCCTCGCGCAGGCAGCGAGCGCAGGGAAGCACGGGGCGACCGAGACGGGGAGCGGCCTCGAAACGCAGCTGCAGGACCTGACGTCGATCGGGGAGGGCAAGAAGACGATGCTGGCACTCAACCTAGACAAGATGGGGGACGACGTGGAGGGCAAGACGACCATCGATCCCAAGGGGTACATGACCGCCATGGCCGGGCAGTCGGTCAGCTCCGCGTCGGACATCCAGGACATCAAGCGGACACGGCAGCTCTTCAAGAGCATCACGACGAGCAACCCCAAGAACCCCGCGGGATGGGTCGGGGCGGCGCGACTGGAGCTCCACGCGGGCAAGGTGCAGCTGGCGCGCAACATCATCATGCAGGGGCTGGAGCAGTGCCCTGACTCGGAGGACATCTGGCTCGAGGCCAGCCAGCTCCAGACCCCCGAGAACGCCAAGGCGGTGCTGGCGAGGGGGGTGGCGGCCAACCCAGGCAGCGTCAAGCTCTGGCTCCAGGCCGCAAGGCTGGAGGCGGACCCGCAGGCCAAGGGGCGCGTCCTCCGGAAGGCACTCGAGCGCGTGCCCAACTCGGTCCTGCTCTGGAAGGCGGCCGTCGACATCGCGAGCGAGGACGACGCCCGGGTGCTCCTCAGCCGCGCCGTCGAGTGCTGCCCGCAGCACGCGGAGCTCTGGCTGGCCTTGGCGAGGCTCGAGTCGTACGACAACGCCAAGAAGGTCCTCAACAAGGCCCGCCTCGCCCTCCCGACGGACCGCCTCATCTGGCTCTCGGCCTCCAAGCTCGAGGAGAGTCAGGGCCACGAGGGGATGGCCGCCAAGATCATCCCCCGCGCCATCAAGTCGCTGGAGGCCAACGGGGTGGTAATCGAGCGCGAGACGTGGCTCGAGGAGGCCCGCAATGCCGAGGCCCAGGACCCGCCTATGCTCGAGACGTGCCGGGCAGTCGTGGCGGCCGTCATCGAGCTCGGGGTCGAGGCGGAGGACCGGGAGACGACGTGGGTGGGGGACGCAGAGGAGGCGGCGCGGGCGGGGGCGGTGGAGACGGCGCGGGCCATCTACGAGCACGCACTGCAGGCGTTCCCCGCCAGGAGGGCCATCTGGTGGAAGGCTGCGCTCCTGGAGAAGGCCAAGGGGGGCTGGGAGCGCCTCGACGCCCTCCTGGCCCGGGCGACGCAGTTCTGTCCGCAGGCGCACACGCTCTGGCTCATGTGGGCCAAGGAGGCGTGGCGGTCCGCGGGGGACGTGAACCGCGCGCGGACGATCCTCGACAACGCCTTCCGCGCCAACCCGGACTGCGAGGAGTTCTACCTCGCCGCCTTCAAGCTCGAGTCGGAGAGCGGGGAGCCCGAGCGGGCCTCGCTCATCCTGGCCAAGGCGCGGGAGACGCCGGCTACGAGCACGGAGCGCGTGTGGATGTACTCGGCCAAGCTGGCGAGGGACCTGGGCGACGCCGTGGAGGAGCGTGCCATCCTGACGCAGGCAACAGAAAAGTTCCCGGGCTTCTGGAAGACATGGCTGATGCTGGCGCAGCTGGAAGAGCGGGGCGGGGCGCTGGACGCGGCGCGCCGGACGTTCGCGAGGGCGATCATCCCGTGCGCAAAGGTGGTGCAGTTGTGGCGGAGCTATGCCGCGCTCGAGGCGCGGGCCGGGGCGTACGGCAAGGCGAGGGCGATCCTGGACACGGCCCGCCTGCGCGTGCCCAAGGATCCTGGCCTGTGGCTCGCCACGGTGCGGGTGGAGGTGGCCGCGGGGGACCCAAAGGCGGCCGAGTCGCAGCTCGCCAAGGGCCTCCAGGAGTGCCCGACAAGCGGCGAGCTCTGGGCCCAGGCGGTGGCCATGGCCCCGCGCCCCCAACGCAAGAGCAAAAGTGCCGAGGGGCTCAAGCGGTGCGACAACGACCCGCACATCCTCTGCGCCGTGGCGCAGCTCTTCCTCCTGGAGCGCAAGCTGGACCGTGCGAGGAGCTGGCTCAGCCGGGCGGTCCTGACCAACCCAGACATCGGGGACCACTGGGCGCACCTCTACCGGTTCGAGCTGAAGCACGGGACGCCCGAGGCGGCCGGGCAGGTGCTGGCGCAGTGCGTCGAGAAGGAGCCCCGGCACGGCGAGTACTGGCAACGGGTCGCCAAGGACCCGGGCAACGCGGGGCTGACAGTTGAGCAGGTGCTCGTGAGGGTGTGCAACGCCCTGGACGATCCGGCGCCTATTTGAGGGGGGGAGGGGGTGGAGAGCCCCCCGGCACTGGTCCGACGACCCGGAGAGGCGCGACCGGCGGTTCAACGGCGGCCCCTCACTGGATGTAGAGGGAGGCGGCGAAGATGACGTCGCGCTTGATGAGCTGGGAGGCCCGCTCGAGCTTCTCGAAGAGGGCCGTGTTGCCCATGATCCGAGCAGCGTTGCGAACCATGCGGCATTGCTCGTCGAGGCGCATGATGGTGCGGACAATCGATCCCTCCATCACCGACGTGAGCTTGCAGATCTCGTCGAAGCTCATCCCCCGCGCCCACTCGTACACCACCTCGACCAGCCCCCACTTGAGCACCCCCCTGACCCACTCCTCCGCGTCCCCGCCCAGGTCCACCCCGTGGTCCGCCTGCGCCAGGGCCAGCTCCAGCGCCACCTCCTCGATCCGCGACCGCGCCCCCCGGAGCGTCTCCGGGAGCCCCGGCCCCGGCTCCTCGTCCACTCTCTCCTGGAAGATGAGGGCGCTGAGGGCGGCGACGCACTCCTCGGGCTCGAGGTCGCTCAGGAGACCGCGGAACACGATCTCCGTGCCGAGGAGCTCGTCCCCGCCCTGCATCTCGCACATGACGCGGCCCTTGAGCTCCACGGTGCGCTCCCCCGAAACGTACCCGTAATGCTGCAGCACCCGCAACCGCGCCTGGAACTCGGGCAGCTGGCGCAGGTTGGCGTCCGACATCTGATCCTGGAGCCTCCGGACCTTGGTCTCGAGGACCAGCTCCCCGGTCATCGCCGCCACCTTGGTCGACAGGAGCGGGTCCGCCTCGAGCCCCAGCTCCGCCCGCTCCGCCACCGCCTCCTCAAGCTCCTTGAGTCGCCGCCCCGTCTCCAGGTCGAGCGTCATCTCCCTCATCTTGGCGTAGGGGCCCGGCCATCCGCGGCCCCCGCGCGCTTCGCACCCGGACTGCACGCGCGCCAGCTGCTGCACCGCCTGCGCCACGGCGACGGTGTCGCCCCCCGGCCGCAGCACCTCCCCGGCCTCGAGGACGACCTCGTCCTGGCACAGCATCCGAATGTCGGCCGCGGGCGCCCGGACCACTGCGTACTCCCGGCCGGCTGCCTCCCCGAGCCTCGGGAGGGGGCCAGGATCGACCTCCCGGGCGGCCGCGGGCTGCTTGGCCCCGCCTGCCTTGGCCCCCTTCTTCCCCTTCCCCTTGCCCACCCTGATCTGCAACCCCCCAAAGAGGTCCTCCACGTCCCGCGCCCTGTCCTCCTCCACGAGCCGGGGCCCATCCCCAGCCGCGGGGGCCCGCTCCGGCCCCGGGGCAGCCACCTCCCCCACGCGGTTGTACCCCTCCGGGGGGGGCCTGCGCAGCGTGAGGAGATACCACGCGCGCCCGGCGCCCGCGGCGGCGGGGCCGGCAGCGTCGCCGAGCACGGCGGCGACTTCCTCCAGCCCCGACTCCGGGCTGGCGTACACGACGACGCGCCCCGGGGTCATGCCGCGGACGGCCTGCGGGGTGTCCATGACCACCTCCTGCACCTCGCGGCTCAGGCGCGCGATCTTGAGGCCGAGGGAGCAGTAGCGGCGGAAGAGCTCGCGGTCGTCCTCCCCGCCGGCGCCCGGCCACTCCCTCCCGCGCAGGCGTGAAAGGGCGGCCTCGGCCCGCCTGAGCACCTGCGCGCTCTCCCCCGCCGCGCGCTGGGCGTGGAACTCGGCGAACGACCGCTTCATCATGTCCTCGACCTTGAGGTCCTCCACGCGGAGGAGGGAGCATATCATCAGGTACGTTAGGCGGAAGCGGGACTGGAGGAGCGTGGCACGCCCGACGGTGAGCGTCTTGAGGTCCTTCTCCGCGGGGGGGTCGTCCCAGATGCCCAGGAGGACGGTGCCAGTCGTGTCGAGACCCCGGCGCCCGGCGCGCCCCGCCATCTGCGTGTACTCGCCGGGGAGGAGCATGCGGAGCTGCGTGCCGTCGTGCTTCTTGACCTGCTGGAAAACGACCGTCTTGGCCGGGGCGTTGACCCCCATCGCGAAGGTCTCGGTGCACAGGAGGAGGGAGATGAGCCCGCGGCAGAAGAGCATCTCCACCACCTCCTTCACGATCGGCAGCAGGCCGGCGTGGTGCACCCCGATCCCGCGCCCCAGCAGCTCCCGCACCCGCAGGATCTGCGGCAGCCGCCGGTCCGACCCCTTGAGCCGGTCCAGCGCCTTCTCGCAAAATACGTGGATCTGGCTCTTCTCGGCAGCGGACGTGAAGTCGATCATTCGCAGCTGCGACGCATACTCGTCTATGCGCTTCTTGCTGAAGCAGAAGACCACCGTCGGCGTCATCTTGAGCGTTTCCAGGGTACGCACCATCTTGACCAGGGCGTTCTTCTGCATCCCGCCCCCGCCTCGGCCGCCGCTGTTGTACCCGCTGCCCCGGCCGCCCCGCCCCTGCTGCATGGCTCGCTGAACTCCGGGGGCACTCTTCCCCCCTGCGCCCCGGCCCCCGCCGCCCCTTCCGCCCTGCTGTCCGCCGCGCCCCCCCTGCGCCTGCACCCCGCGCCCCCCCTGCCCGGCCCCCCTGCCGGCGCCGCCGCCGCTGCCGCCGCCACCGCCGCCGTCCCTGTTCCCCTTCTGGAACGCCTTGAGGGCGAGGAGGCCCTCGCGGTAAAAGCGGGACTGCTCGCAGATCTTGAACATCTTGCCGTCGTGGTAGAGATGGTGCTCGAGGGGCACGGGCCGCTTGGTGGTCCCTGTGACGAACATGCGCTTGCGCTTGGTGCGCCCGACCCAGTCGGCGAACTCGGCCACGTTGGGCACGGTGGCCGAGAGCATGACGATGCCAATGTGCGGGGGCAACATGATGATCACCTCCTCCCACACCACCCCGCGGTCGGCGTCGTTGACGTAGTGCACCTCGTCGAAGACAACCCACTCGATCTCCCTCACCACGTCGGCGCCCTTGTAAAGCATGGAGCGCAGGATTTCCGTCGTCATGATCAGGCACGGGGACTCGGGCTTGATGCTCACGTCCCCGGTGAGGAGCCCGACGTCGAACTTCTTGCTGAAGTCGCGGAACTTCTGGTTGGAGATGGTCTTGATGGGGGAGGTGTACACAGCCCGGGTCTTGTGCCGCGTGGCCAGGGCGAAGGCGTACTCGGCCACGACCGTCTTGCCCGCGGACGTGTGCGCCGCCACGAAGACGCTCTCCCCGCGCTCGAGGAGGCACACGGCGTCCTTTTGGAAGCGGTCCAGCTCGAAGGGGTAGTGTACCGCGAGGTCCGGCCGGATGCGGTCGAACTCCTTCCCCACGTCGAACTCCTGGTGCTGCAGCACGGCCCACTCGAGGCTCTTGCCCCCGCGGCCCCTGGGCGCCGCCCCCGCCCCGGCCCCCCCCTCCCCCTCCAGTAGCCCCCAGAGCTCGTCGTCGTCCCCGGCGGGGACGCCCTCCGCAGCCGCCCCCGCGGGCCTGGGCCGCGCCGCCGGCCCAGCCCCCCCCGGCCCCTCGCTCTCATCCCCCTCCTCGCCCCCGCCCGGCGCCTCGCCAGCTCCGCCCTCGGCCGCCTCGCCGTCGGCCGCCTCGCCCTCGAGGAAGTCGAGGCCGTCGTCGCCGTCCTCCTCGTCCTCGGCATCGAGCGAGAGGCCGGCGTTGACCCAGACGCCGTCGAAGAGGTTGGCGCCGGTGACGTCGTCCCTCGCGGCCTCGCTGTCGCCCCGGTCGCTCTCCGAGGCCCGAGCGTAGTCGACGTCGTCGACGGTGTTCCCCCACAGGGGGGCGTCGAGGCCGATGCCGGGGGGGAAGGCACCGAAGCGGCCGTCAAGGAGGTCCGCCAGCCAACGGCCGGACGCGGCGTCGGCCGCGGCGCGGCTCGAGGGCGTGTCTCCGGCGCGCATCGGGTCCCCCGGCATAAGAGGGTTCTGGTTCCTCGACCCCGACGTGATCTTTGTGGCCTCGGGCTGTAGGCGGGCCGGGGGTGGCTGCGCGAGGACGCCGACCTGGGCCTCCAGGCCCGTGGCGTCGGTCAGGGGCACTTCCTCGTAGGGGACGCTGGCGCGCGCCGCGGCAGGGTCTGGCGGATACACCCCCTGCGTCGGGAGCCGTCGGGGAGGCGGGGGGTCCGTCGGGGAACGCGAGAGAGCCGTCGGGAGGGGAGGTTTGGGGGCCTCCACGCAGGGAAAGCAGTGCAGGGCGGCCTTCGGTTCGGGGGTCAGATTTGGCTACTGACGGGTAGCACAGGCAGCCACTGACCGCGAGAACGGTACAGTGGGCGTCTGTCCACCCGATCGCAATGCGCTCGACGCGACCGCCGTGCGCGTGCCACGCGGGGCGCTTGCCTGGGGAGGGAGGGGCCGGAGCCCCATCGAGGGACGCATCGGCTCATCCCACACGGACTTTCCAACATACGTGCAGTCGATTGTGCGAGCAGTATAACGTAGGTCGTGCGCTGCGAAGAGGAGAAGGGGGAGATTCACATGGGAGGGCTTGGGGTAGCACCAAGCGGGGCGTTGGTCGCCGTCTGTGGGCAGGTGCCCCGCGGTGGGAACGGTGACGGGGGAATCGATCCCATCCCGGCCGATGGTCGCGTCAGTGGGGCATCATATCGCGGGTTGAATGACGGTGCACCATTCGGGGAACGTCAAGAAGGTCCACCGCAACGGCGCTTCCACCGGCTCCGTGCCCCTAGCCCCTCACCTCCAGGCTGGAGCTTGAGTTCGAAGTGGCTGGCCCACAGGTCGCTCAGGATCGCAGCGGGCTCCACGGGCCACGGCCCGGCCCGTTGGTCATCCGACATGGTGTTGGCGCATCTTTGCCGCCGCCGGGCCCCCAGACGACCCCAAGGGGCGAGAACCCGCCGCCCTGCCGCCATGGGTGCCAGCGGAGGTGCGTGCCAGAGCCAGCCCCGAGGCCGTCGAGGGGACTGTTTCAAAAGACGTCTCGCCTGCGCAGTACCGAATGGCCCCGCCTAACCCGACGATGGACGCGAGGCCGTGTGCTACATGATGGTGCACGTGCACCCTCTCTCCCGCGAGACCGCCATGACAGGTTCCCGCTTCCGGTCCGCGACCTTGCCGTGCACCTTCTTCCCCGGCTTGACGTCAGCGGGGCGTATCTGGACCAGAAGCGTCACAACGATGTCCTCTTTGACCAGCTCCTCCGACCCCCCGGGCCACAGTGACCCTAGCGACGCGTTCGGCCCCATCTCCCCTCCATTCATGATCAGCCGGACCTGCGCGACGCTCCCGGGCTTGTTCTCCGCCAGGGGGCCCTCCTCCGGCCACTCGGCCACCAGCTTGTTCTTGCAGTCCGTGCCTGTCCAGCTCGAGTCCGCCATGATGGGGCCCACGTCACCGTTCGGGTGCCGGAACCGAATCAGCACTGCGGTGCCCGCCATCTCGGCGGGGCTACCCTGTCCTCTTGCCCGGGTCGCTGCGCACCTTGGTCGGGTCGCTCTGCGTTACACCGAGCGGCACGGAGGTCACGTCACCACCACTGCTATTGGCCGCCGCTGGGCCGAGTGCGGTGTCCGGGCCCGTTCCGGCGGGCAGGGTTGTTCCCATGGTCCCTCATTCTCTCTGCGCACCTTCTCGATTGTACCGTACAAAATAGCCCCGAGGATGCCCAGAATTGCGACGCTCTGGAGAGCTTTCGCGTTGTGGTACCACCTGTTTCGCGTCACCCCTCTCCACAGGGAGCCTGCGGGCGACGAGGACGGGGCCGTGTGGAAAGTCTTGCCGAGCGCAACATGGGAGAGACGGAGCGCGTCTCCAATCCGTTGAGTGGTCGACATGGCGGTGAAAATCGCGACCGTGACAGCAACACAGCGCCAAACCCCTGCGCGGACACACCGCGTGGGTGGGGACGGAGAGAAAGAGTGTGGTATGGTTGGCAAGACGACCCGTCCTCCTCGGCGGGCACAACCCACCGATATCTTCTACGCCGCCGTTGCCCTTTCCGTCAGCCATACGAGGAAAGCGGAATGCGTGACCACCTTGAGTTTCGCAACGCGAGCACGGGCGGAGAATGAGGGATGCGGGGTAGGTTCGGGTCCTCGGGGGCGCGCCCGCGGCGGGAAGGGTAATGGCGGGAGTGCTCCTGCCCTGGTTAGTATCGTCTTATGGCACTGGCCGCGACCATATTGAAGAGGGCGGTGAAGGCGAGACGCCGTTGAGCCTGCCAGGCCACAGCTGCTCCGGCATGCGCCAGGGTCAGGTTCCCCTCCTGAGCAGCCCTGGCGGAGGCCGGGGCGTGGGATGGTCCATGCGCAGGTGGGAGGGCGCGGGAGGAGTTCAAGGCGATGCCTCCCTCCGGGAGCGCCCGGGTCAGATATCGTTGTCCATCATGTCCACGTCGTCCTTGGCCGCCTTGGCCCCGCCCTTGGGCGCCACCATAGCCTTCTCGATGATAGACTTGATCTCGGCCTCCTCCTGGGGGGGTTCGAGGTTCAGTCGCGACTCCTTGGACCGCCCCAGGCCGATCTTGGCGAAGAAGCTGGGCTTGGGGGCCTTGCCCTCGAGCTCGCTCTTGACGTCCGGGGTAAGGGACTTGAGGAACCAGGGGTGCCGCTTGATCTCCTCGAGGGAGATGCGCTTGGTAGGGTCTGCCACGAAGATCGACTCGATCAGATCGCGGCACTCGGGAGTGATACGGACGTAGCTGGGGAACGAGTAGTTGACGGCGAGGATGCGGGAAATGGTGGTGCGGAAGTTCCGGGCGTCGTTGGGGTCCTCGAAGGGGTACTGCCCGACGAGCATGACGTAGAGGGTCACGCCCATCGACCACACGTCGGCCGTCTCCCCGCTGTACTGCTTCCGCTGGAGCACCTCGGGGGCGATGTACGCTGGGGTTCCCACGGTAGACTTGGGCGCCGACTGCAGGAGCACCGACTTGGAGTACCCGAAGTCGCAGATCTTCACCACGGGCTGTGCGGACCCGTCCAGGAGCGTGTTCTCCAGCTTGAGGTCGCGGTGGCACACGCCCGAGTTGTGGCAGTAGGCGACGCCCAGGACCAGCTGCTGGAAGTAGTACCGCGCCTCCTCCTCCGAAAACCTCGTCGCCGCAGCAATCCTGTCGAAGAGCTCCCCGCCCGCCGCGTACTGCGAGAGGGGGGCAGGGGCGAGGGGGGAGCTCGATGCGGGGCCCTCGGGGCGGGGGTGGAGAGGGCCGCGGGGGGGGAGGCGGCACTCACCTCCATGACGATGCACAGGTGCGTGTCGGTAAGCATGACCTTGCGGAACCCGACGATATTCCTGTGCACGAGGGTCCTGTGGTTCAGGATCTCGCGCTCGACGTTCTTGTCGATCTTGTCCCCCCTGCAGGCAGGAGGCCAAGGGGTGCCTGTTCTTGTCGGCACGGCTGCGGATCACGC
>Ga0181582_10000912_pt1 | contig 22131 bp, 22 predicted proteins | sample 071ome_32_FD_132438 | JGI IMG/M metagenome (GOLD analysis project Ga0181582, IMG submission 132438) | Coastal salt marsh microbial communities from the Groves Creek Marsh, Skidaway Island, Georgia - 071405AT metaG (megahit assembly) | ecosystem: Environmental > Aquatic > Marine > Intertidal...
ATTGTTTCTGATGTTCGTCCTCTTTATTATTCTTAAATCGAGCTTACCAAACCGAATGATAACGGTTTATGGACTAATACTTTCCATAGTAGGAATGTGTATGTTCAACGTGGGACTAACATATGGTTTGGGTGCAATTGGTGCTCAGACGGGAAGCGTGTTACCTGCTGCATTCATGGAGTTACCGGTCAGCCCGGTTTCTCCAATCTTCTCTAATACTACAGGGCTGGTCATTGTAATTGGTTTTGCATTCCTAATGGGCTTTGGAGCTACACTTGCTGAACCTGCGCTAAATGCCCTTGGCTTGACCGTGCAGAAATTGACTAATGGGGCCTTTAAGAAATCCATGTTGATGTATAGTGTGGCAGGAGGCGTATCAGTCGGGATTGCACTGGGGATAGCAAAGCTAATAATGGGTTTTGACCTTGCTTCAGTTTTAATCCCTCTATACGCGTTAGCTGTAATTCTTACGTTTTTCTCATCTGAGGAATATGTAAATGTTGGTTGGGATAGCGCGGGTGTTACGACAGGACCCGTGACAGTTCCACTAGTCTTAGCAATGGGGCTTGGCCTAGGTAACGCCGTATCAGCTGTTGATGGTTTCGGGATATTATCGTTGGCTAGTATATGTCCAATAATTGCTGTATTAAGTATGGGAATATTTATTCAGTTTAAGTCAGCCCGTGCGTCGAAAGCGGCCACCACTGTTTAATCCGGGGGGTAAAATGAGTGACCGGCATGTTGTATACTTAACAGATGTGAAATTGATAACATGTGTTTTGCAAACAGGCCTAGCAGAGGTAGTGCTGGAAGCCGCGACGAGTTGTGGAGCTCAAGGGGCTACTGTCAGTTATGCTCGCGGCACAGGGGTACGAGAAAGAATGGGCCTAATTGGTGTTGCGATTGATGAGCAAAAAGAAGTTGTTCGTATTGTCGCATCTGCGGAACAGGCTGGCCGAGTATTTGAGGCAATGTACTTGGCGGGGAATCTTGATACACCCGGCAAGGGGATTATGTATATGTCAGATCTAGAGCACGTGGCCACATACATACCAGACAATATTTTAGACGCATCGTCTCAGCAAACTAGTGATGCAGATCATGGTAGCTGAAATTGTTGCAATGACCTCGCTGCATGAGGGACAGAAAATTTACGATTTACTCAAATACGATGACAAAGTGCATTTCGTCTTCCTCGAAGCGGGTAGAAGCAATGATCTTTTTGATGAAAAGCAATTTGGCGAATTTGGTGAAGCAGCGACTATTACGGTGATTGTGGACAAAACTGATCAAACAGAGATATTTGACCGAGTTTTCAAGCATGCCGATCTACTGGAGAGAAATACAGGGATCGTATCTTTAAATACAAAGGTCACAACCATGTCTAATATCTAAACCGAAAGAAAATTTATCTGACGTCAGCGCCTATGGGACAAACCAGCGGCATTGCACAAGAGAGGATTTCTAGTTCATCGTAATGACCCGTAGGGGAATGAAAATGAAATAGAAATCAGAGACATGACAGCCCGGTGCCACCATGGCGATCAAGAATATCCGCCGGGCAACACGCAAGCAATATTCTGCGGAAGAAAAGATCCGCATCGTGCTGGATGGCCTGCGCGGTGGGGAAACCATGGCCGAACTGTGACGTCGTGAGGGCATTGCCCAGAGCATAGATTGGGAGCTTCATGGATACGAACCGCTGGTGCGGTAAAGGTGGTATCGAGCTCCCGCAACCAACATACATCGGCTGCGATTTCCGATTTTTGGATAGGCAGGTGAATCTAGACTAGCGTCGGCATGCACTAGATGGGGCCGGTATCGATGTCTGTTGGTCTGCCGCGGAAATCAATCTTTTGGCCTCCACCCTTGCAGGTGATCGTCGATCCTTTTGATTGACTTCTCTAGTGCCTTCAAATGCTTTTCGATGACAGCCCTCTTGTTCGGATCGCGCGTTCGTTTCAATCGGCGTTCGTCTTCATCGATAAGCGCAACGAAGTCCTCTCGCAGTTCAATGAGTTTAATCATCCGTTTGCGGTCTATGTAGGTCATCGGGCCAATCACCGTTACCGTTCCTGCGTCAGCGTCTATGAACATATCCTCAGGATGCGGGATGATGTCGGCGACTGACTGCCCATTGCGCTCCCTCCGCTGAACCTCTCGGTCGGCTTGCACTAAGTATTCCATGGCTTCGGCAATTCCGAATTGCCTCTGCCGCGCCTTTTCCGCTTCCGCCTGGTCGACAAGCTCGGTCATCAGTTTCAAAGACCGATAATCGCCTTTCGCCGCCTTGACCGTCATAGACCGTAAGCCCGCTTGCACGATCGGCATGGTCATCGTGCCGGTTTCATCGTTGATTGGAATCTCGCGATAGGCTTCTTCCAGGATCATGGCCTTGAGACGGTCATCGGTGAGCGCGCCAGACCAAACGCTGCTCAAGCTGCTTGATCAGGCCCACGCGTGGGTCGATCAGCTAAAGGCCGGTACCCAACTAAAGGCGATCGCCGAACGTGAGGGGGTAACGCCTGCATATATTCGGACCCGGTCAAAGTTGGCGTTCTTGGCGCCCCGCGTTCAAGAAGCTATTCTTGATGGTAGTATTGATCCTAAGTTCACAGCGGGCCAAATCATTGCCATGAAAATACCGCTAGATTGGGATAAACAGGTCTCCCTGTTATTGTCATCTTAATCCCTGTTATCAGTCTCGCTGTTCCCTGTTATCAGAAATTAGATTCCCTGTTTCTCAATTAACAGGGAAATGCCGTCTAACCCCCTGAATTGACGGCAATAATCACGACAAAATCAACGAAAAATCGGCCAAAACGGCCCGAAACAAAGCGATTTCCCTGTAAATTCCCTGTTAATTAGGGAATTGCTCCCCAAGGGAACTGCCGAAAAAGGCCGACTGAGACTTTTGAGATAAATACGCAGAACACAGCAAGCAAAGCCGTCTCACCACAAAACGGCCGCTGCTAAGCGTCGGAAATTGCCGGTAAAATCAGAAGAAAAAGAAACGCTGCGAAAACAGCGAAAGTGAATGGCGGTGGGGGTGGGATTCGAACCCACGAGACGCGTTAACGCCTGCTGGTTTTCAAGACCAGTGCCTTCAACCGCTCGGCCACCCCACCTTATTGGACCGCCGTTGGCGAGACGCGCTGTTTACCCGTTTCTCCGGCAACCGTCCAGCGGCTAACTGTCGTGTTGTCGCTCACATTTTCCCTGTAACATCGGTTCACATCGCGTTAATTACTCTGTTATACATACCGTTTAATCTCCAGACTGAATTATAGTCCCTTAGGCAAATTCGGGCCGAGACGTGAGAGACATGAAGACACAGAATCTACATCGCAGCACCGTATGGGCGGCCATGGCCTTTGCCGTGGCGTTTGTGCTGTCCGTGTCGCCGGCTCTTGCTGAACGCTCGGTTCAAATCTTCCAGACAGAGGAAGTGACCGCGTCTGATGGTCAAAAACTTGATCCGCTTGATGTCCGAATCGAAAGCGAATTCCTGCATAATGTGGTGGTCTACAAAATCACCAACCGGGGCAAGGAATGGCCGCGTTACAGCTTTATCGGCCTGTTCCTGGCGGACGCCTATAATCCGATGACCGGCCAACAGGTGTATCTGTGGCGCAAGCGTCTCAAGATGAAGGCCGGCGAAACCATCACGATCACACGGCCCATGGCCGATGGCCTGAAACCCAAACTGGATTTGCACATCCGGCCGATCTGGTTGGGGCATAATTTCGTCCATCAGTTCCGTCCTCAGGTCAATCCAGACGGTTCGCTGCTGGCCGAAGATCAAAAATAGCCGCGCCGCTGCGCCATCGACTATTCCTGATGCACGCCCGCCACGGAGCGTGTAAAATCTGACCATGAGCGATCCGTCCCAATTAAAGCGGCCGACACTCTCTGCTCTCGTTGTCGCGCACAACGAAGAAGAGGTCCTGGAAGACTGCCTCAAGCGCCTGCATTTCGTTGACGAGATCATGGTGCTCCTGGACCGCTGCACCGACCGCTCCAAGGAAATCGCCGAAAAGTATGCCCACAAGATCGTTGAGGGCGCGTGGGAGTTCGAGGGCGAACGGCGCAATAAGGGGATCGAAAGCTGTTCCTCCGACTGGATCATCGACGCCGACGCGGATGAATGGATTAGCGATGATCTGGCCGCCGAAATCCTGGAAACTATCGCCACAACGGATTGCGACATCTTTGACATTCCGGTCCGGAACTATATCGGTGGGACCTATGTGGAACACGGCTGGGGCGGTGGGTCTTTCGGCAAAGTCTCTTATCTCGGGCTGTACCGAAAACACGCCAAGAGCTATGGCATCGGCCGGTTCCACGCCCATGTGATGGAACACGGCAAGCGCGGGCCGGACCTGAAAAACCATCTCGATCACTACGTGGACCGGAATGTCTCGGACATCCTGCGACGGCTGGATCGCTATACGGATTACCGGGCGGCGGATCTGGTCGATCAGAATGAGATCGGCTCGCTGCCCAACTACATCCGAAAATTCCTGTCCCGCTTTATCAAAGTCTATTTCCGGCGGAAGGCTTATAAAGAGGGTGGTTACGGCTTTATGATCGCGCTCTGCGGCGCGCTCTATCCGCTGGTCTCGCACATCAAGGCGGCGAATGAGGTCGGTCCGGCGAGAGTGGCGGCGCAACATACTCAAGAGGAGACGGCGGCATGAAGCTCAAATCACTGATGGCGATCCCGGTGGCGGCGATGTTGGCGGCCAGTCCTGTCCGGGCGGAAGGCATCTTGCCCCTGTTCGATACCCACGTGCATTTCTCCAAGGACGCCTGGTCCAGCTTTGAGCCTGCGCAAATCCTGGACATGCTGAAGAAGGCCGGCGTGGTGATGGGGGCGTTTTCGTCGACTCCCGATGACGGCACACTGAAGCTCTATGAGTTGAACCCCACTATGGTGGCGCCCATGTTGCGGCCGTACCGGGACGACATTAATTCCTCCAACTGGTTCGCCGATCAGGAAACGGTGGCCTATCTCAAGCAGCGCCTGGCCAAGGGGATCTATGTCGGCGTTGGGGAGTTTCATCTGTTTGACGCCCGCTCGGCGCTGACACCTCAAGTGAAGGAACTGGCCGACGAAGTGGTGAAGCGGGATTTGTACCTGCAGATTCATGCCGGCGCGTTTCCCATCGCCGCCATGTATACGGTCAACCCGAAGCTCAAGATCATCTGGGCCCATATGGGCATGAGCGACGGACCGAAAACCGTGGACACCATGCTGGAGAAGTACCCGAGCCTGATGGCCGAAGTAGCTTTGCGGGGCGGTGATATCGCGCTGGGTGGTCAGCTTGATCCCGAATGGCGGCGGGTGATCCTCAAATACCCGGATCGATTCCTGATGGGGACGGATACCTGGGTGACCAGCCGCTGGCCGGAATATATTGATCTGGTGGAAGAGCACCGGAACTGGATCAAGCAATTGCCGCCGGAGGTCGCCGAGAAAGTGGCCTTCCGCAATGCCGTTCGTATTTTCGGCATCAATAAACGCGGCCGCTTTCCCGATTGACGCGCCGGATCCCCCCATCCGGCCCTGACGGGCCACCTTCCCCCGCAAGGGGGGAAGAGGTATGGGAGCGTACTGTCTTCAACCTCCCCCTATGACGGGGGAGGTCGAGGAACGTTATGCGTTCCGAGGGTGGGGGTGGATTCAAATAATCTGGAAATTCATGCAGGCGACTTGTCCTATCGGTCCATCTTCGGCAAAACATGGATACGCGGGTCGAGCCCGCGCATGACGAACAATTAAAACCGCAGGGACGAACCAACATGACCAACCTGACCGAGGCCGATGTCGTCGGCGAAGAGCATTGGACAAAGAAGGGCGATATCAACCTCTTCCTCTATCACAAGTTTGCGGGCGATCCCGCCGATGCGCCCAACGGCACGATCCTGTTCGTTCACGGCTCCTCCATGGCATCGACGCCGACCTTTGATCTGAAGGTCGAGGGCCGGCCGTTCTCCTCGGCGATGAACTGGTTCGCGCTCAACGGCTACGACACTTGGTGTGTGGACATGGAAGGCTATGGCCGTTCTGACAAGGACCGAGACAGCCATTTCCCCATTTCCGACGGCGCCGACGACTGCAAGGCGGCGACCGACTACATTTTCGACAAGATGGGCATCGACAAGGTGCATCTCTACGGCATTTCCTCCGGCGCGCTCCGGGCCGCTTTGTTCGCTCAGCGCAATCCCGACAGGGTCGGTAAGTTGGCGATGGACGCCATGGTCTGGACCGGGGAGGGGAGCCACACCCTGGAAAATCGTAAGAAGAAACTGGAGGAGTTTAAGGCGAACCGCCGCCGGCCCATCGATCTGGATTTCGTGCGCTCGATCTTCAGCCGGGATCACCCTGGTTGCGCCGAGGATGCGGTGATCGAGGCCTTCGCCGAGCAGATTTGCGCGTTGGATGACTCCATCCCGAACGGCACCTATGTGGACATGTGCTCCAAACTGCCGGTGGTCGATCCGGAGAAGCTCACTATGCCGTGTCTGATCATGCGCGGCCAGTGGGACGGCATCGCCAGCATGGAAGACCTGGTGAAGTTCTTCGAGAAGCTGCCGAACCCGGACAAGCAATTTACCGTGATGGCCGGCATTTCCCACGCCAGCTTCCAGCAGAAGAATTACATGATGTGCTATCACATATTGCACAGCTATCTCAGCCAGCCGGCGCCCCTCTACACCGGATAAAATTGCGTAAAGCTTATGCCCGATCCAATCAAAGTCCCTGTTCTGATTATTGGCGGCGGCCCCGTCGGCATCTGCCTGGCCATGGAGCTGGGCTGGCGCGGCACCGAATGTTTGCTGGTCAACGAACGCCCGGATACGGCGACTCATCCAAAAGGCAGCACCATTAACCCTAGGACCATGGAGCACATGCGCCGGATGGGTTGTGCGCCAGCCATCCGCGAGCTCGGCCTGCCGCCGGATCACGTCACCGATAGTACCTATGTGACCCGCCTGGCGGAATGGGAACTGGGGCGGCTTAAAATGCCGACGCCCCGAGAGAAGATCGAGAACCCGGGGCCCTGGGGAGCCACGGCCCTGACGCCAGAACCCATTCACCGCTGCAATCAGTTCTATTTCGAATCCGTAATGCGCAAGCATGCGGAATCTTTTCCGACGACTGACATCCGGTATGCCTGGCGGCTGATCGATTTCGAGGACAAAGGCGATCACGTCGAGGCCGAGGTGGAGGAAATCGCCACAGGAGAGCGAACACAGGTGATTGCCGACTATTTGATCGGCTGCGACGGCGGGCAGGGGAATGTGCGGCGGAAACTGGGCTTCACCTATGAAGGCCGCAGCAGTTCCGGCGACCGGTTTTACGACGGCACCATGCTGTCGATCTATGTGCGCGCGCCGGAAATTTTCGACGTTATTAACATGCCCCTCGCCTGGCATTATTGGACCATCAATCCCAAGGGCCGGGTGGATTTCATCACCCTGGACGGGAAGGGGGAATATGTCCTGCTGGCCGAGGTGGAGCCGGGCCTGAAGCTCGAAGAGATCGACATGGACGAGATCGTGCGTAACGCCATCGGTGCGGAAACCTCGTTCGAGGTGGTCTCCGTGCAGGAATGGATGGCGGGTTTGGCGCTGGTCACCGATCACTATCAAAAAGGCCGGGTCTTACTGGCCGGTGACTCGGTGCATCTGTTCACGCCGTCCGGCGGGTTCGGCTTCAATACGGGCATCGACGACGTGGCCAATATGGGTTGGAAGCTGACGGCGGTTCTGGATGGCTGGGCGCCGCCGAGCCTTGTGGAAACCTATGAGGCCGAACGCCGGCCCATCGGCATCCGCAACACATCGGCCTCCGGCGACTATGCCGACAAGATCGGCCGGCTGTCCTTCCCTGATTATGTGGATGAAGACAGCGAGCGGGGCGCGGAAGCGCGGGCGGCGCTGGAGGCGGAGCTGCTGACTTTCAAGGAAGAGTTCGCGAGCTTGGGTGTGATCCTGGGGGCGCGCTATGACGGCTCGCCGCTGATTGTGTCTGACGGCACGACACCACCGCCGGATGACAGGGCGGTGTATACGCCGAGTGCCTGTCCGGGTGGACGCGCACCCCACTATTGGATCAATGACAAAGAGTCGCTCTATGATAAATTGGGGCCGGGATTTACGCTGTTGCGAATGGGCGAAGATGCGCCGGCGAGCGATGACTGGACCGCCGCTACGCAAAGTCTAGGCATCCCGTTTACCGTGGTGTCCGTGGCCGAGGCTGGTATCCGCGAGTTGTACGAAGCGCCGTTGGCTCTGATCCGTCCGGATCACCACGTCGCCTGGCGCGGCGAGGCCGGTGATCCGGAATCGATCCTGCGCCAAGCGGTGGGCTTCACGATGTAGGTCGTCACGTTAATTGCAGCAGTTTTGACCACCAGGCGATGTCTGGATTGGCGGGCAAGGGACCGTGCCGTATGAGCAGAAAACGCAACAGTCACCTTCGAGCGGTTTCAATACTTGCCCACAGCCTTTGCAGTCATAGAACCATTGGCAGGCATCTGTCGGCATGGTTTCAGTCTCGGCATGACCACAGTTTGGGCAAGTGATTTCAGATTTAAGTTCTACTGTATCCATCAGGGCTCCAAGTCTGAAAATTTTGGCCGAGCTCAAAAGATTTGGCAAATAACGAGCAGGTTACCGCAACAAAAAAGGGCGCCGGATAAACCAGCGCCCTTTTCCGTAAATTGAAACGAAATTTTACTTGGCGGCGTTCATCTTCGCCACGATGGTCTTGGCGTCGATGCCCTGCGCAGTGGTCTCGGCGATGATCTGGTCGCCGGCCTTCATCAATAGAGCCGTACCCTTTGCGATTTCCGCATCCGACAGTCTATGCAGTTCGTGATTCTTGGAATTGCGAATCAGATTAAACCCGTCCAGGCTTTCCTTGTCATAAACGGCGGACCCCATTTCGCTGTGCTTCGGGCCGGTCGTCTGGTCGATGATGCCCTTATGATGAGCGGTCAGGCCGTTGTAGGAATTCTTGTTCATGACCAGGAACATCGGCGAACGGCCCCAGGGCAGTCCGTCGGCGAAGTACTTGGTGACTTCCTTCAACTTAAAGCTGGTCAGGGTCGTCGTTGAGGTAAGCACACCGTCCAGTAGACCACGGGCCAAAGCGTTATAGACCTTGGTGATGGGCATCGGGATCGGAGATGCGCCAAGGGACCTCAGCAGCTTCGCCTGGAACTGAGACGGCGTCCGGAGTTTAAGCCCTTTCAGGTCTTCGATCTTGGTGATCTTCTTGTTTTTGGTCATGATGACCGGACGATCCACTGTCCACATGAACAGCAGTTTGACGTCCCCGTATTCTTTTTCCAGGTGGCCTTCATAGGCCGCCCACAAAGCGCGGGTCGCCTGTACGCCGTTTTTGGCGATGCCCGGCAGCTCGATCAGTGTGGTCGCCCGGAACTGGCTGGAGGTAAAGCCCTGCAGACCAAAAGTAATGTCGGCCACGCCGTCAACGGCGCGCTTGAATTGGCGGGGACCGCCTTTGCCCAGTTTGCCGCCGACGAACATCTTGATCTTCAGCGTGCCCTGGGACATTTCGTCCACTTTCTTCGCCCACGGGGTGAAGAAGGCTCGGTTCATGGCGTGTTTCGGCCCGGTAAAGGACGCCAGCTTCAGTTCCACCGCATTGGCGGTGGTGGCAGTTCCGATCCCGGTTGCACTGACAACACCCAAGGCGAGGGCGGACAGCGCCGTTGCTTTGATTACTGAGTTCATGTCTTACGTCTCCTTGTCTAAGACTGTTGAAATTCGGCGTGCTTCAAAACGCGCTTCTTAACCTCGGTTAGTTTGTAAAAAAAACTCGTCGCTACTGTGCCTCAATCATAGTGTTTGGCAAGAATAACGCGATCTCCGGAAAGACCATCAATATCAGAATACAAATAATCATCGCTATCCAGAACGGGATAACGCCGGCAAAAATATGGCGAAGGGGCACATCTCCGGCGATGCCCTTCACGACAAATACGTTAACGCCGACTGGCGGCGTGATCAGGCCGATCTCGATGGTGATGACAATCAGCACGCCGAACCATATGGGGTCAAAGCCCAATTCGATGATCAGCGGGTGCACGATCGGCAGGGTCAGCACCAGCATAGCGAACCCTTCGAGGAACGACCCCAGCACCACATAGGCCGCCATCAGGATCAGCATGACCACGTAAGGCGACAGATCCATATCGGTCAGAAGGCTGGCCAGGTCGGACGGAATTTGGGTCAGCGCCAGGAACGGATTAAACACGTGCGCACCGATGAGAATCAGAAACACCAAGCCTGTAGTACGGATGGTTTGATACAGCACCTGGGATAGCGATTCCCTGTTCAATCTCCGCCGGAAGATCGTAAGAAGGAGTGAAAGCATGGCGCCGACGCCAGCTGCTTCGGTGGGCGTGAACAGGCCGCCATAAATGCCGCCGATGGTGATGACCACGATCAAAATCATGCAGATCGACTGGCGCATTGAATTCACTCGGTCCTGGACTGATGCCTTTGGGCCAGCCGGTCCAAGGTCGGGATTGATCCGGGTCTGAATGTAGATGGAGATGATGAACAGAGTGGCCAGCAGAATGCCGGGGAAAACGCCTGCCAGGAACAGCCGGCCGATCGATTCCTCGGTCAGGATGGCGTAGATAATAAAGCCGGTCGATGGCGGGATCAGGATACCCAGCGTGCCGCCGGCGGCGATACAGCCCGTTGCCAGTTTGGAATTATAATTGAACCGCCTCATTTCCGGCAGGGCCACCCGGCCCATGGTCACCGCGGAGGCGACGGACGATCCGGAAAGCGCTGCAAAGCCGGCGCAGGCGGCGATGGTGGCCGAGGCCAATCCACCCCGCCAATGGCCGAACCAACTGTAGGCGGCGTTATATAGATCGCGGCTCATACCCGATACGGAGGCGAAGTTGCCCATTAGAATAAAGAGCGGAATGACGATCAGCTCGTAGTTATTGGAAATAACAAACGCCTCGTCCGCGAGCATGGAAAGCGCCGGGGTCCAGCCGTTCATAAAGCCGAAGCCGACCACGCCAACGACCGCCATGGCAATCGCTACGGGCATTCGGAGCGCCAGAAGTGTGAACAGCGCCAAGAGGCCGATGATGCCGAACATGGTGTTACTCATGGCCGGTCATCTCCTCTTCTTCCTTGCCCAGAAAGGCGAACCAGGCCTGGCGGCACAGGACGATGGCAAAGATTGCCGATCCGATCGTCAGCATCGTCAGAAACGGATAATAGGGAATTTCCACCATTTGGGTGACTTCGTTCACGTCGATGGCGCGGTGGACCAGCAGAGCGCTTTCCCAGGTCAATAGAACAACCAAGATAGCCGAGGCGCCCAAAATGACCGCATCACTCAGCTGTACCGTCCGCGGCTTACAGATCGCGCTCAGCAAATCGACGGCGATATGGCCTTTGGTCAGGCCGGTATAGGCCAGGGAAAAGGCGACAATGGGAATGAGCATCACCTCGGCGGTATCGTAGACACCCAAGGGCGGCGCGTTGAACACCCTGCGCATAAAGACGGAATAGACGATGAGACACATCAGCCCCATCAGTGTTGCCCCGCTGATCAAGGCCAAAAATTTTACGACACGTTCTAAAATAGTTGCCTGCCTGTTGTCCTTATTTTGTTTTGGTGACCCGATTTCATCAATACAGCCGGGATTTGTATAGGAATTCGACCGGTGGGGCTACAGTAAATTCGGGAGAAGCTGACGTTAATCCTGGGGCGCCCAAAGGGAAGGATTTCGCCACGGGCCGGGAACCGACAGGTTACCGGACAATTGTTCGTCTGTGCTCCTGATGATAGTCGATTGCCAGGCTCCGCACCAGTCAGCCGGCAACGGGTAAGGAGGTTTGACCATATCCTCCTGCTTAAATCCGAATCGGCAGTAATAAGCGGGATCGCCTAAAACGAGGATCGCATGACAGCCTAGACGCTTGGCTTGCTCACATACGGCTTCGACCAGTTTTCGCCCGACCCCGTCTCTTTGCCAAGAAGGCGCGACCGCCAACGGCGCCAAAAGTCCCACCTGCGCTGTGGTTTGGTCAACAGAACACAGGGTCAGGCCGATATGTCCGACGATGTTGTTGTCCCGAATGGCGAGCAGCGAAAAATAGTCCGCACCTAAAGTGAGGAGTTCATTCACCAAGGGCCGCAGTTCTTCATCCGGGAACGTCTGTCCATAAATATCAAGGATCGGCTCGGTATCGCTCGGCGCGCTCTGCCGGATTGTGAGGTCAGCCGGCAATTAGTCTACGGCTTCCACGGTAATCGCCGCACCGGCGGGAACATCGGTCAAGACAGTCACGTCGTCCTGGGCCCGGCCCCAGATGTTGGTTGGCGCGGCCAGGCGGATTTCATCCCCTTGGGAAATGGGCGTGGGGCCGAAGCCGATGGCGATGGAATCTCCCTCCACCCAAAAGGCCAGTTCGCCTGCCTCGACGACGGCGCGGGCACCGGCCTCCCGCTCGGCGGAGACCGGGGTGGCGAAATACACTTCCTCGCCCCAGCGCTGGGCGGAAGACGTAATCGGCAGGGCAGCCAGGATCGCCGCCGCCGTCGGTGTGTCGAACAGCTCAGCCCGGATCACGTGATCACCGATAGTGATTTTGATTTCAGCCATTTTTGATCGCTTCATAATCGATCGGTTTGTTGAGATCGATGAAATCGCCGGCCTCGGGCATCGGGTATTTCAGCCCGGTTGCGCAGTTGAAGAGGACGCATCGGTCGGCTTTGGAAATCCGGCCTTCGTCTAGAGAATTTTTAAACGCTGCCAAAGTTGCTGCGCCCTCCGGGCACAACAAAATACCGTCGGACTTTGCCACCTGGGACTGGGCTTCGTTGATGGCCTCGTCCGATACGGCGATGGCGAAGCCGTCGCTTTCCCGCACGGCGCGGAGGATCAGAAAATCACCGATGGCCGCCGGGACGCGAATGCCGGCCGCCACCGTGTGGGCGTTTACCCAGGGTTCGGCATGTTCCACGCCGTCCTCGAATGCTTTTACGATGGGCGCACAGCCTTCTGCCTGAACGGCCACCATGCGCGGACGCTTCGATCCGATCCAGCCGATGGCTTCCAATTCTGCGAAGGCCTTCCACATGCCGATCAACCCAGTGCCGCCGCCTGTCGGATAGAAGATCACGTCCGGTACCTCCCAGCCCAGTTGTTCCGCCAGTTCGAGGCCCATGGTCTTCTTGCCTTCAATGCGGTAGGGCTCCTTCAGGGTGGAGGTGTCGAACCAGTCCATGGCGTCTTTGCCTTCACCGACAATTCGGCCGCAATCATTGATATAGCCGTTGGCGAGGAACGTATGCGCGCCTTGCAACGCGATTTCCCGGACGTTCACCTGTGGCGTGTCCTGCGGACAGAAGACGTAAGATTCAATTCCGGCGGCCGAACAATAAGCCGCTAGCGCCGCACCCGCATTGCCGTTGGTCGGCATGGCCATGCGCGTAACCCCCAACTCCTTGGCCATGGAAACGGCGAGCGCCAGACCCCTCGCCTTGAAAGAGCCCGTGGGCAGCCGGCCTTCGTCTTTAATTAGGATTTCGCCACAGTCCAAATGAGACTGTAGCCGGGGCGCAGGCAGGATGGGGGTCATCACTTCACCCAGTCGGACCACGTTCTCGGCCTTGCGGATGGGTAGAAATTCCCGATAGCGCCAGAATTCCGGATCGCGGGCCGCCAGGGTTTCCTTGGTCACCGCCTTGCCGAGCGCCTCTAGATCATACCGGACGAGCAGCGGTTTGCCCGTATCCGACAGGCCTTGAAGCGTATCCGCGGGATAGTGCTTACCAGTCTCACTGCATTCGAGATGGGTTACAAAAGTGGGGATATCGGACACGTTTTCCTCCGGAGAATGGAACGCAAAAACTTGTTTAAACAGCGATATCATATGAATTTAGGTTGTCACTCATTTTGATCTGCGAGTACACTTTCCTCAGTTGTAAAAGCAATCACGTTTGATAGGGAGAATATCTATGAGCTCATACGATCTGGAACTTGACCGCCGGATGTTGCTTCGCGGCACCGCGGCAGCTTTTGGCGCGGCGGCTGTATCATCGCTGCCGTTCAGTAGTGCGTTTGCCGCCAAGTTCCCGGCGCGCAACATTAATGTTTCCGTCCCCACCCGCGAAGGCGGCGGCGCCGACCGGTTGAACCGCTCCATCACCGGCGTTTGGAAAAAATACCTGGGCGTAAATTTCGAAGCGTCATTCTTTCCCGGCGCTGCCGGCCGTGTCGGCTATGAAAAATACATGGGCCTGGCCGGTGATGACGGTCATGAAATTTTATTCGGCAACATGGGCCCCGAAGTCCTGAACTGGGTGGTCAAGAAACCGACTTTCGATCTGAGTACTTTTATGTACTTCGCTCAGGTCGATGCCGACCCCGGAATCGTGTTTGTCAGCCGCAAAAGCAAATTCAAAACGATCGATGACATTATCGCCGAAGGTAAGAAGCGTACCCTTAATGTCGGCACCAGCCGTCTCGCCCATCCGGCGACTTTGGGTGCGCTGGCGCTAGGCCGTCATACGGGCGCGAAGTTCAACCCAATCCCGCTGTCCGGCGGCAAGAACACCCGTGCAGGCGTGGCTACCGGTGAAATGGACTTCGGCGTTCTGCCCTCGGGCGGCATCGTGAACCGGGCCAAAAGCTTCAAGGTCCTGCTGATGATGTCTCATGATAATCCGTTGCCGGGCCGGACGGAGAACGCGCCGGTGATGAACAAGCACTTCAACATGAACATGCCGTCTTTGGTTGCGGGCGCCCGCGCGTACGGCATTAAGAAGTCTGTCATCGATAAGAACCCGGAGAATTTCAAAATCCTGGAAGACACGTTGAAGAAGGTCTTCCCCGATCCGGCCTTTAAGAAGGCGTACCTGAAAACGAAATCCCCGTGGGAATTTGTCGGCTACCGCTCGCCCGAGCAGGCGGCGGAATATGCCAAGGGCATCGCCCAGGTCGGTACGGAGTTCAAAGAACTGCTTTCCGGTAAAAAAACCTAAAGCCTGAATTCACACTTCTGGGAAGAGGCGGCCGGGCGTTCTAGTCCGGTCGCCTTTTCTTCGAGAAGGCTCTTTGCGCCGCCGGGGATAGTCGACTAGACTCTGGCAACGTATCAGGGAGGCACAAAGCTATGTCGGATCAACCGGCAGCAAACGAGGACGGGAAGAAGTCTGTCGGCGGGGAACTTGTCATCCCCATCGCCGCACTTCTGTTCACCGGCTACTATTTTTATACAATCATTGACGCTCCGTGGACCGCGCAGGTCAGCGCGTTCTTTGTCGGCTCCATCCTGACGCTGCTGGTGATCATCTATCTGGTGCGCACCTACCGGCAATTGCAGGCGGGGGAGGTCGATTTGAAAATGGATCGGTTGACCGCGCCCAATGCGTATATCCCGAAACGGCTAAAGCTTTTCGTGCTGACCATTGCCTATATCGCGGCGGTGGGCTGGCTCGGTTTTACCATCACCACTTTCCTGTTCCTGATGTCCGCGATGCTGCTGCTGAGCGAGGGCAAGCGCAAAGGGCTGATATTGTCCCTCTCGCTGATCCTGTCAGTCGGCGGCTATTTCCTGTTTATCGTCGCCTTCCAGACCCGGTTCCCGGACGGCCCCTTCGAACAATTCATGAAGGGGATACTATAGGATGGGTGATTACGATTTAGCCTTTTACGTTGAGATGTTTTGGACCACCTGGGAACATTGGTGGGTGATGATCCCCGCCATTTTCTTGGGGCTCGTCGTCGGCGCAATTCCGGGATTCAGCGCTGCGAATACGATCATTATTTTGTTGCCGTTGACTTTGGCGTTCGAACCCGATGTTGGGCTGGCCTTTATGGTTGCGCTTTATGCCTCGTCACGCATGGGAGCCGGCATACCGGCAATCTTGGTGAATATTCCCGGTACGGCCGGCGCGGCGGCAACGCCGCTTGATGGTTATCCGATGACCAAGGCCGGCAAGGGACAGCAGGCGCTGGCCATTTCCTTTGTCTCATCCATCGCCGGCGGGTTGCTGACCACGATCATTGCCTTGGCGGCCATGCCGTGGTTGTCGCAGATCGCGTTTTATCTCCACAGCGTCGAGATGATCGTCATCATGATCTTCGGCATTTCCCTGATTGCCAGTATCGCAGCCAGGGATACGTTGAAGGGGCTCATCGCCGGTTTCTTCGGGTTGATGATCGGCTTCATCGGCGCAGACACCGTGTATGAGACGCCCCGCGGCACATTCGGTTTCCTGGAACTCTATGACAAAGTGCCGCTGATCCCGGCCCTGGTCGGCCTGTTCGCCATCTCCGAAGCCTTCGCGGTGATCGAAGGGGAGTCGATCCTCTCTAAACGCGGCCGGGAGGCCATGCAGAACCCGTCCTGGAAGCAGACCTTTGAGGGCGTGCAGATCGCCGTCTCCAAATGGTGGCACATCATCTGGACCAGCATCATCGGCCTGGTGATCGGCGTAGTGCCCGGTGCGGGCGCCGCGATCGCCTCGTTCGTGGCGTATCAGCAATCCAAGACCTATTCAAAGACGCCCGAGCTTTACGGCACCGGTCATATTGAAGGCTTGGTCGCGCCCGAGTCCGCCAATAACGGGGTGACCTCCGGTACGCTGGTGCCGCTGCTGGTGATCGGCATTCCCGGCGGCGCGACGGCGGCAATCATGCTGGTGGTGCTTCAGTTCCATGGGGTGACCGTCGGGCCTGATCTGTTCCTGACCGACCCTGAACTCGCTTTCGGGCCCTTCATGGCTATGCTGATCACCTATGTGCTGATGATCCTGACGGTTCTGCCGCTGGCCCGCTATATGTCGAATATTACGGTGGTTTCTACGACGTATATGGCGCCGATTATCATCTCGTTTACCCTCGTGGGCTCCTTCGTGCCCCGAGCGTATGTATTTGATATGAGCCTGGCGCTGGCGTTTGGCGTAATCGGCTATGTGGCGCGGAAGACGGGATACCACGTCGCAGCGATCCTGATCGGTGTGATCCTGGGACCGTTGTTGGAGACATTCTTCCTCCGCGCCATGAAAATGTCCCAAGGCGACATCTTCGTTATCTTCTCCTCGACATTAGGCAATATCCTGTGGGTATGCCTGGTTTTGTCCCTGGTCGTACCGATGTTCGTTGAGAGGCGGCGGTCAAAAGCCGCGGCCGATGCCGAGGAGCAGACGAGCGAGTAGGTTTAATTGCGTAGTCATGCCTGCCTTCGCCGAAGTGAAGCGAGCATTAGGTCTCCACTCTCAGGTCGTCATCCCCGACCCGCGAAGCGGTTGTCGGGGATCTCATGTGATCTAGATACCCGAGAATTGGTCCCAATTATCATTGGTCCCAACTCGGGCATGACGGGAAGGGGGAGGGGCGACGTGGTTTAGAAATGGATGCGGACCTAAGCCACGCCTACACTGCGGAACAGCGCCAATCCCTCCTCAGAGCTCATGAACGCCGCGAGAGACCGGCCGTCGTCATTGTCGCCGTCGGTAAGCACGGCAACTTGGTATGACGTATAACGGTCGAGACTTTCCGGCAGCGGGCCCACCAGTTTCACCTTAACGCCCGCATCTATGAGACGGCGGATAGCGGTTTGCTGGCCGAAACCGATTTCATTTTCAAACGACGAATTCGCCAGGTGATCCATCAACTCTTCCGCCGAATTAGGACGGACGGTCTTATCCGCCACTTCCGCGGCGATGCCCAGTTTTTCCATCATGGTGGCAATGTACTGGCCACTAGACGCCGTGTTGTAGGCGAGGGAGTCGGCAGCCAGGATGGCCGCTTTCAAGGACTCCTCAGTGGAGATATCGGGCGCGTCTGAGCTCTCCTTAATCACCACGCCGGACCGAACCGATCCAATATCCGCAACAGTGCTGGTCACCACCAACCCTTGTGCCTGGAAATCCTCCATCGCGTTAGTAGGGGCGATTAGAACCTCGGCATTTCCTTCGTCGGCCGCCAGTCTTTCCCGGATTACTGGGGCGGTGGCGTAGTCCGCCTCTACCTTTGTGCCGGTCTTTGTCTCATAGGCTTCCGCGCAGAGCGGCACCCCGTTGGCCGGTGCACCGGCGCTTAAAACTCGAATAACCATGATGTGACAACTCCTATGGCTTTCCGCCTTGCCAATCCCTGTCTGACCGATAAAGTCTTATCCCGAAGCCGGAATAAGAGCATAAGAAAAGGGAGGAAACCATGCTGGATCAGCCGAAGGGCGAAATCGCGTCGAACGTCAAGCGATTGGGTCACCTAGATATCGCCGGCGGCGGTCAGGTCGTCGTACAAGGGGACTACGCCTATATCGGGCATATGAAGCCGCCCCACGGCACCTCCATCATTGATATTTCTAATCCCGCCGATCCCAAGGTCGTCGCCCATACCCAAACCGACAGCGAATTTTCGCACACCCACAAAGTGCGGGTGGCCGGCGATATCATGGTCACTAATGTGGAGATGAATAACCGGCACTTCCTGCGGGTCGGTGACCGCATCCCGGAAACCGTCGCACTTCTGGAAGCGGACGGCAAAGATCCGACAGACGCCAATGTGGCCGCAGCCTTAGGGGTGAAGGAAGAGGACATTCCCGTCCTCAATGAAGCGCGGGAGAGGGGCTATACGGATGGCGGGTTCAAGGTCTGGGATATTTCCGACAAGACCACCCCGAAGGAACTGGCCTACGTGAAGACCCACGGGTTCGGCACTCATCGTTTTGATATGGATGAAAACTATGCCTACATCTCGACGGAGATGGAAGGCTATATCGGCAACATCCTGGTGATCTATAGCTTGGCCGATCCCACCAATCCGACAGAAGTGTCCCGCTGGTGGATGCCGGGTCAGCATTTGGCCGGCGGGGAAAAACCAACTTGGTCTGGTTACCGCAACCGGCTGCATCATGCGCTCCGGGTGGGGGACGAGATGTGGGCCTCGGTCTGGCATGCGGGCTTCCGGATCGTCGATGTTTCCGACATCACCAAGCCAGTCACGGTGGCGGAGCACAATTATCACCCACCGGTTAGAGAGCCAACGCACACTGTCTTGCCGGTGCCCCATCTGATTGATGGCCGCCGGATTACGGTTGTGGTGGATGAGGAACACAAACGAGTGCCGGGTCCGGGCCAGGCGCCGGCCAACTTATGGACCTTCGACGTTACCGACTATGACAACATCCAGTGCCTAGCGTCGTTCCATGTGCCCGAATGGTGCAGCCCCTATTCGACGTTGCCGGGCGGACGGTTCGGCGCGCACCAGTTCCAGGATCATATGGATGACACGCTGGTCTATTGCACCTGGTTCTCCGGCGGGTTACGGATCATCGACGTGGCCGATCCCTTCGACCCGGTGGAAATCGGCCACTATATTCCGGAACCGGTTGCCGGCTTCGACAGCCCGCAGAGCAACGATGTGGAGGTCGCGCCCAACGGTCTGATCTACCTCTATGACAGGGATAACGGCTTTGACATTCTGGAGCTAAACCGATAAGTCGGCAGGCCATTTTGGACAACAAAAAACGCTGAATTTGCAGGAGTTTTGAATGAGTTTCGTGATTTCACCGGGTGAACAGCCCTCTGTCGCCATTGAGGGCTCCGACGAACGGTTTCCGGTACGACGGATTTATTGCGTCGGCCGCAACTATCGCGCCCACGCTATCGAAATGGGGGCTGATCCTGACCGGGAGCCGCCATTTTTCTTCATGAAGCCGGCGGATGCGCTTGTCGAGAACGGCGCAACCATTCCGTATCCTCCTCAAACCAGCAACGTTCACCACGAGATCGAACTGGTGGCGGCCATCGGCGAGGGCGGCAAAGACATTGCCGAAGCGGAAGCGCTGGATCATGTCTGGGGCTACGGTGTCGGCATCGACCTGACCCGCCGTGATCTGCAAAACCAAGCCAAGGAAATGGGCCGGCCCTGGGATATGGGCAAGGGGTTTGATAATTCCGCGCCCTGTACGGCACTGCGCCCGGTCAGCGAGGTCGGGCATCCCGACACCACGAATGCCGCCATCTGGATCAAGGTGAACGGCGAGACCAAGCAGGAAAGTACCCTGGACATGCATATCTGGACCACGGCGGAGACGATTTCCTACCTCTCCGGCTTGGTGGAGTTGCAGGCGGGTGATTTGATTTACATGGGCACGCCGGAAGGCGTCGCCGCGGTGAAGGCCGGCGACACGATGGAAGGTCATATCGACGGTGTCGGAGATCTGACCATTCACATAGGATAGGGGAGGCAAAGATGCAGAAACGTAAACTAGGAACGAACGGCCCTGAAGTCCCGGCGATTGGCCTGGGCTGCATGGGCATGTCCATTCAGTACGGCCTGCTGGACGACGATCAATCCATTGCGACGATCCACCACGCCCTGGATATCGGCGTCAACCTGTTGAACACGTCCGACATGTACGGCAACGGCAAGAACGAAACCCTGATTGGCAAGGCCATCAAGGACCGGCGCAGCGAAGTGATTTTGAACTCCAAGTTCGGTCAGACTCGCAACCCCGACGGTAGCGGCGGCGTCAATGGCCGGCCGGAATACGTGCAGGAAGCCTGCGAGGCGAGCCTAAAGCGTCTCGGGGTTGATCACATCGAGATTTACGCCCAGCACCGGGTCGATGCGGAAGTGCCGATCGAGGAAACCGTCGGCGCCATGGCGCGGCTGATTGAACAGGGCAAGGTCAGCCATCTCGGTCTGTCCGAAGCGGCGCCGGAAACTATTCGCCGGGCGCATGCGGAACATCCGATGATCAGCGTGGAAACGGAATATTCCCTGTGGTCCCGCGACGTTGAAGAAGAAATCCTGCCGACCTGTCAGGAATTGGGCATCAGCCTGATGCCGTATGCGCCGCTTGGCCGCGGTTTCCTGAGCGGCACCATCCAAAAGGTCGATGACCTGGTGGAAGGCGACCGGCGGCGCGATCACCCGCGTTTCGCCGAGGAAAACATCGCGGAAAACATCAAAAAGGTGCAGGTGGTCGAAAAGATTGCCGAGGACACAGGCTTCAAACCCGCGCAGATCGCCATCGCGTGGGTGCTGGCCCGGGATCCGAACCTGGTCCCGATCCCCGGCACGAAGCACACGAATTACCTGGATGAGAATCTGCGGGCGGTGGATATCCAACTGACCGACGAGCAAATCCTGACATTGAGTGATGCGTTCCCTCTGGGTGCTACGGCGGGTCTCCGGTATCCGGAGCCGCAGATGAAGCGGCTCGGTCTCTAAGGCACGCCGAACAGTGGCAGGCCGCGTCGAAGGCAAGACAGCGCTGATTACCGGCGCCGGGTCCGGGTTGGGACGCGGCGCCGCGCTGCATCTGGCCAGGGAGGGGGCGAACATCGTCGCCACCGACTTGGACGAAAGCACGGCCACTGAAACGGCGGAGATGATCAATGCCGAACGCCAGGGGGCGGCCATTTCCGCCCGTCATGATGCGACATCCGAAGACGATTGGATGGCCGCATTGGAGCTGTGCAAGAGCAAGTTCGGCTCTCTGCAAGTGTTGGTGAACAATGCCGGCATTTCTATCGGGGGCGATATCGAGTCCACGGATTTTGCGACGTGGAAAAAGCTTCAGGAAATCGATGTCGATAGCGTGTTTTGGGGCTGCAAGCTGGCGCTGCCTTATATGAAGGACACCGGCGGCTCGATTATCAATATCTCGTCCACCGTCGGTATTCTGGGCAATCCGCTGACGCTCGCCTATGGCACGGCCAAGGCCGCGGTGCGCTCCATGACCAAGTCCATCGCGCTGCATTGCGCCCGGCACAAATACAATGTGCGCTGTAACTCCGTACACCCGACCTTCATCAAGACCCCGTTGTTGCAGCGGTTTGCCGATGCGATGGGCGGCGACCAGGAGGCGGCCTACGAGACCTTGTCCGAGTTGGTGCCCCTCGGTGATATCCTCGAGACCGAGGACGTCACCCATGGCATTATCTATCTGGCGTCCGATGAATCCCGTATGATGACTGGCGCCGAATTGGTGATCGATGGCGGTCTGACCTGCGGGTACATGCCGCCGATTTAAAGGAAGCTTGGGAAGGACAAAATGCCCAAAGCCCTCAGCCAACAACAGATCGACGCG
>Ga0181582_10000916_pt1 | contig 22046 bp, 24 predicted proteins | sample 071ome_32_FD_132438 | JGI IMG/M metagenome (GOLD analysis project Ga0181582, IMG submission 132438) | Coastal salt marsh microbial communities from the Groves Creek Marsh, Skidaway Island, Georgia - 071405AT metaG (megahit assembly) | ecosystem: Environmental > Aquatic > Marine > Intertidal...
AATCGTAATATGACGCCGGATGGACAAATGACGGAAACATACTTCGCACCCAATGGACAGGTTATGGGTACGAAAGCCTACGATGTAATGAATATGATGGCAGATGCATCGAGATATCAGGGGGCAAATAATCCACCCGTTTAATAGGAGTTACCATGCACCCTCAAAAAGTATCACAAGACTGCATAGATCTGGTCAAGAAGTTCGAAGGCTTGCATAAAGTTAAAGACGATGGGCTGGTTCATGCATATCGCTGTCCGGCTGGAAAATGGACGCTAGGATTTGGGGCCACGAAGGGTATCCGCTCTGGTATGTCCTGTACCCCCGCCGAGGCGGAGCAACGCCTCATCAAGGATCTCGACGAACACGGCAAAATAGTGAAGAAGTACGTGAATGTACCTCTCTCACAAGGCCAGTATGACGCTCTGACGTCATTCGTATTTAACTTAGGCGGCGGTAATTTTAAATCGTCCACGCTGCTAAAGAAACTAAATGCGGGTTTGTACGACGAGTGCCCAGAACAAATAATGCGCTGGAACAAAGCCCGAGTGGACGGCAAGCTCACTCCACTGAGAGGCCTTACCCGACGCAGAACTGCCGAAGCCGCTATATTCAGCCGGGATGCGCAACTTCCGTCCGACGAAGGTGGCCCGGAAATGCCGCAGAAGGTTACTGCTGCCGCACCCAAACCGCTCGCAAAGAGCAAAACAATGGCGGGTGTGGGTATTGCCGGGATGGCTACTGCGATGAATGAGATGGCAGGCCAACTACAAGGCCTTGTGGCCTACGCCGATAGCCTAAAGATGATATTCTTGTTGTGCGCAATTGCTGGCATTGCCTTGGCGGCCTACGCCAGAATTAAAGACCATAAAGAGGGCGTACACTGATGTTTGTATTTGGTAGGATCAAAGACTACATCATCGCCGCCCTCGCATTAGCGGTCCCTGTTATATACGTCTTCGGGCGTATTAAGGGGGCTGCTAACGAAAAGAATAAAGTACTGCAAGACGAACTAGAGACACAAGATAAAGTGTCCGATTTTTATAAAAATGTGGCAGAGCATGAAACTGATACCCTTACTGACCGTCGGTCTATTACTGACAGGCTGCGCTCAAACGGTTTATAAAACACGCCTCGAAATATACTGTCCCCAAATTAAGCAGTATGACGAGCGCTTCAATCAAAAACTAGCGAATGAACTGGATAGTCTACCGCCAGAATATACGGCGATTGATGAGACTGTGAAGGGGTACATCTACTTGCGTGATCGTATTCGACGCTGCGAGGAAGAGAAGGAAAAATTATAATGAGTACTTTCGGATACGGCGATGATGCGATCTTCAATATGGAAGATGCAAAAGAAAAATCGGGCATGAATACTAGCAATGAGGATCTTGAAAACCTCACGACCAATCCCGGATCTTTTCTCACGGATAATAACCTTAGTTTGTCGGAGAAGACCGACGACTTAAAGTTGGATGCCGATGCCGATCCTAGCACTACTGTAGGTGATTTTGGTAAAATTGATGACGTGTCGCTAAACACCGATCAAATAGACGAAGCAGGCATGACCAATGTCACTACGCCTACAAATCTCGGAGCCTCTACTTATACCGCCGAAACAGTTGAAGGTAGTTTAGGAACACCAGAAACCACGGTAAATGCGGCTCAAGGTACAATTACCAATCAAGATCTGATGGATGCGTCTACCATTGAAATCGACGTAGGGGCTGAGGCTGAGGGTACTGGGGTATTAGGTAATGCTCTAAATGAATTTGCCTCACAAGGCATGTCTACTATTATTGACACCACCACAATCCACGGCAAACTACTGGCCCAAAAACTAGGAGAGGGTAATTACGTAGATAGTAAGGCCACCATTATGGGCCAACTAAAGATTTTAGGGGATGAGTTTAAGGATAGCCAAGGTAACCCAATAATCCCCTCATGGGCACAATCTACATATCGAAATGTAAATAGGTTAATGGCTTTTGGGGATGTTACAGGTACTGCGGCAGTGCGAGCCGGGGCCAATGCTATAATGGAAGCCACGCTAGGCGTTGCGGATAAAGAAGCTGAATTTTTCCAAACTCTGACCACTAAGAATTTAGACAATCGCCAAGAATCCATCATTAATAGAGCAAAGATATTGGCGGGATTTGAGGAAGCCAATCTAACAGCCCGTCAGGCTGCCTTAAAGCATAATGCGCAAGCCTTCCTCGACATGAATTTAAAGAATGTGGATAATATTCAAGAGGCTGAAATCATCAATACACAAGAGCGTATTGAAGTGATTTTAAGCGATGCCCGAGAGAAGAATACCGCCAGACGTTTTGGTGCCGAGCAGGCCAATGAAATGGAGATGTTCTATGATGAACTCGACATAACCACACAGAAATGGCGTAAAGAGCAACTGCTCAACATTAAAAAATTTAATACGGGCGAAATTAATGATCATCGTCAGTTCGTAGCAGAGCTTGATAATCTGACAGACCGTTTTGAGGCAGAGCAGCAAAGAATAATAGATATGGACAATGCTAAGTGGCGACGGGAAGTGTCCGTGGCTAACTTTGAAATGGAATTTGAAGCAGCAGCGGAAGATATCAAGAATGGCTTAGATATATCTACGGAAGCACTCAGCCGTTTATGGAACCGTGTGGATAGTGAATTAGACTACATCTATCAGGGTTGGAATAATGAATCCGATAGAGATGCCGAAATCTTAAAAACCACAATAACTGCCCAAGCCACAATAGATGCTGCCTCCGCCCAAAATGCTAACACCTCAGCAATATGGGATCTTGCAAATGGTTATATTAAGTCGGGTCGAGGCTTAAATGGCGCTCTGGAAGATGTAAACAGTTTAGCTAGTGTATTTGGGGTAGACTTAGGTCTTGGCGGGGCTGAAGGCACTGGAGCTATACTCGATTTAGGTGGGGCAATCAGTACAGTAGGCGGGGCCATTGGGTCGGTTGGCTCTGCGGTAGGCGGCGGTCTGAGTAGTGCCGCAGGCGCTGTAGGCACCACATTAAGCGGAATGAGTAGTGCAGCAGGGAGTGCCGTAGCGGCTGCAGGACCATATGCTGCGGCACTCTTAGCGGCCTATGGTATTGGTAAAGCAATAGATCTCGATCTCACGGATGTGGATATGCTGAGTTGGGATTTGAACCCCTTCGATAGTGGAGAAGATTGGGAAATCGATCTCTTTGACTGGTAGAAATTAAGGAAATCCAATGAAGTTCGAAGAAATAATCGCCAAGTCAATCAAATCGTTTTTTGCGGGAAACATTCCGCAAAAGACTGCCGAAGCTAATAACGATGAGTTGTTCTACACGCCGGATTACTTTGATGAGCTGGAAGAGCGCTTGCTAGACAAGAAGAAAGAGACTGACGATGCCGCAGAAGAAGTTTGATGGTCCCATACCCGGCGCTAATTTTACCAGCGATACCCGTAATTATCCGTGGCATAGACCCCCAGAGCTGCATAATTATGATGCCGTAGTTGATTACTACATGGAAAAAATAAACGAAGAAGAGACACAAGACCTTGTGTTGTCTTTGTTAGAGATGAAAATACCCCTTACAGCGGTAGTATCTATGATGCTGAAGCAAGGCATCGGAAAAGGTAAGCTCGGAATAGATATGGCAATTCTTACTGCCGGACCTATCGCACGGTATTTAAGTATTATTGCGGATGAGCAAAACATAAAATACCGCACAGGCATTGAAAAACGTAAAATAAAAGTGACGCCCGCACTACTGAGGGCGGCTCTCGGTCAAATTGAAAAAGCCAACCAATCAGATGAGGAAAAGACCTCCGAAGATATGACGGAAGAGACCATGGGTCTGATGCAGCGTCCGGGCCCTACCGATATCCCCGCAGCGCCTGCCGAGGAGCAGGCTCAAATGTTAGGAGAGGAGCCAAAAGATGAGTTGGCGTGATGTACAGGCCCGGGTAGCTGCAGGTGGACGAGCGGTTAAGGTTCCTAAAAACGATCCTTTGAAAGAAGGCGTATCTCTTCTAGCTAAGAGTTATGCTGAAAAAATGATTAATGACGGTATTGCGGCAAGAGAGCGTAAACTGCAGCAAGAAGAGGAATTAAAGTCTGAACGCCAACGTCTGGCGGAAGAAAGACGGGCAGCCGACCAAAAGGAACAGACCGCTCAACGTAACGTGAGTTCAATTATTCAGTCTATTGGGCAAGACATAAATAATCAATTCTTGAGGCAGGCGGTGTATGGTCAACTACAGTCACGGGAATATGATTTTAAGAGTACGCTAGACTACTTTGAGACGCTGGTAAAAGAGAACCGTCTAAAAGAGAATACTGCGGCGGCAGATCTAGAAGGCAGCCCAGTAGCACAAGCCGCTGTACCAGAGACTACACGGCGACAGATGGAGCAGGCCGGATTGGCTAATATAGAGGCCTTAAAAACTGGCGGTAAGCGGGTAGGTATTGTAGCCAGCCTCGATAAGACAGAAAGTCGTGGGGGCGAACTTGATGCGGAAACCCCGCCAGACAGCAAAGGCCGTATTCACGGCGGACGTCTGCAATTTGGTGATGCTCGACTGAAGGACTACAACGCAGTCCACGGCACAAATTATGTTGCCACAGATATGAAGAACCTGACGGACGAAGAGCAGACGAAGATCGAGCGCTGGCACTTCTCCGACATCGATCAGTTTATTAAATCACGAGGCCTCGACGCCTACATTGGTCAAGAGATTAATGGCACGGTCCTAACGGAAGCCAGTTTGATTGCAATGGCCCATCTAGGTGGTAAAGGGGGTATGCAGCAATATTTGACTTCCGGCGGACGCTACAACCCGCCCGATGAAAATAAAACACGATTGAGTGATTATGCCAGAGACCACAGAGACGCTGGGCCACTGGTATTGCCGGGTGACCCAGCGCCACAAGAAGGTCTGGATCTTACACAATCCACCTTTGATATTCTGCCGCCGAAGGCTACGGCAGATGAGGAGAAAATTCCGGGTAGCTTTGAAGCTCTGGTTGTAGCCAACTTGTATAAGAGCGAAACCTATCAAAATGCCACCGACGACGAAAGAAGGGAGATGGAGAAAACTGCACTGGCAGGACTTACAGAGGCACGAAATGCCTCTGGTAAAGGTTCGTCCGGCGTACCTAGCAGCTTAAATGAGAGCGCTGTACGAAGCCTATATGCGGCAAACCAACTCAAATTAATGTCTGCGGATGAGACAGTTCGCCAAGAAGGCGAGAACTGGATGAAAGTGATTTATCCTACACTCAAAGACGCACTCTTGTTACAATTAAGCGAAGCCAAACCCGGCGACGATGTGGTGGCTACCATTAATGGTCAGAATATTTATGGCAAACTAGACGAGAGTAGAAACTTTATCACCGCCGACGGGCAGACGATTCCTCCGATTTCTGAAGAAAACCCAAATGGCTATGATAAAGTATTTAATAAAGATCAGTTTGAGGCGGGACTTAAATCAATCACTGCCGCTGGAACTGATTTAGATGAAGCCTTTGAGGCTACAAACAATACAATGGACGTGGTTATGCAAGGGTATGAGCTAGATAGATTGGCTCATCAATACCCAGAAATACTGACGCAGATTGGTGGCGCTGGGGTATCTACCTTTGTATCGGCTAAACGAGAACTGGGTGCGATCTTAGATATTCTTGGCAGAGGCTCAAACACATCAATTCCTACTGGTCTGGGCGGTTCTCTTTATCAGGGCAGCTTGTTGGAGCAAGTAGAAAACTATCTTAAAAAATCCGACGGTATTACAGCAGAACAAGCCTCGGTGTATAAGGAATTCACTTCGGCTATGATCCGATATATCTTTTCGGCTGGCAAGGCGTTGGGGCAAACAGGTAACGGCTTCTCTAACCAAGACTACCAAAACATCCGCAGATCTCTTTTGGCAGGGAATGGTCTTCAAGAGTTTTCAAATAATATGCGGACCTTCTCGGCGCAGCGCATGGCAAACTCTGATAGAATTGCCACAGGTCTTGCGGGGCGCACCAACGTAGGTGTGATTGCAAATCTAGGGTTGCAGCTCGGTAATGAAACAATGACCGCAGCGCAACGCTTTGAAGAACTTCGTTCACTAGATGACACTATTCCAGATTATATCGGCTGGATAGAGGGCAATGCACAGTTTGAACAGTCGCCGCAACAACAACAAACGTCCACACCACCTCAAAATTCTCCAACACTGCAGCAGTTTATTGAACGAACAAAGCAGCGCAACCCAGACGTCGATATATCTGAGATGACTATTGGTGGCTTGTCTGTGGAAGAATATTGGAAACAAAACTATGGAGGTGAAAACTGATGGTCGAAGTACTTGATCCCTTCAAAGTGCAATCCAATAAAATAGAGGTAAAAGACCCATTTCTTGCTGACGAAGATGAGAAAGAAGCACCGACTGCGCCAGTAGAGCAGCCCGAAGAAAAACCCTTCGACGCTGGTCAGTATGTTACGCCTATGGGCTTACTCGCTTCTATGGGTATTACTAACTATCGGACAGACAATGAGGTCTACCGAGCACTGTCGCAAACGCCCGAATTTAGAGATGCGGACACTGCCACACGTAGAAGAATGTATAATGATGCCATCGACGCACATAACTTAGCTTTATACGAAGCACAGGGTGGAAATATTACTCAGCAAATCACTGATGCAGAAGGAAACACAAGGAATTATCTTGTTCCCACGCCACAAATGCGCAACATAGATAGAGTTCTCGGTGAAACTGGGGGAGAGATATTTCGGAGTGGTGTAGGTGGTGCATTGCAAACTGCTAAAACTGCCTTGCAAAGTGCCGAATATGTGGCAGACGCTTTAGTCAATCCTTTGGGAATAAATGAGGGCGAGTATTTTAAGGAAAACTTTCCTACGTTACCCCCAGAATCCACTGCCGATGAAATAGGACAAGAAGTTATTTCTACAATGGTCGGCGGTGCTACAGGCGCAGGCTTGGCGGATAAAATAAGCAAAGCCTATAATGTGACGCCTAAAATGGCGACTTGGGTAGCCAAACAGTGGTCTAAAGTAAATCGTAAAGGCAAAACACCCGAAGAATTGGGCACGGCTGCTAATGCGTTAGTAAATACCGTTCTTCTTGGCACAGGAGCTAATATAGGCGCTACCATTACTTCACCGTCGGAAGCCGAGCCACTATTCGGCGATGATATTATTGAAGCAATTGGACTAGAGGCAGACGACAACCCCAACTTATCGATTTTTGCGGATAACGTAGCTTTTTCTGGCGCTATAATGACTTTGGCGAAAGCCGCTAAGGAAGCTGGCGGTCTTTTAAAGAAAACCGTCGTCGGTTATAAAGGGATTGTAAAAAATTCACGGGATGCCGACATCGGTCTATCTGTCGCCGTCAATTTAGACCCTAATCTTATAGGAGTGCCGCCCGAAGTATTGGCAGATAGAGTGAGAATACTGGGCGAGGTCTTACAGAAGAATAAGAATTTTGCCAGTGAGCTATTATCTGATGCGGATGTGCCACTAAGCACTCCTACAGCACTGCGAGAAGGCGTTAAGGAGTACGTGGATCGTGCATATGCCTTTAGTGAACCCTTATATGATAATCCAGAAGACTTTATTGCGTTTAAAGAAAAGCTGATGGGCGATATGGTCTCCAAGATGGTGGACCTACGTCGTCAAAATGTAAGTTCCACTCAAGTTAGGGAGCAAGAAGGTAAATTTCTGGAGGGTATGGGCGGCGCTTTAACTGCTACCGCAGAGGGTTTAGGCGGCGAGGTTGCAGTACAGGCCGCTGCTAAAGACATTACACAACCCACTGTAGATGCGCTGCGGACATCTCTGGATAATCAAACCTCGGCGGAGACATTATTAGGCATTGCCGAAGTTAACCTAAATGATGCAGCTACCCAGAATGAAATAATTCTTAAACTAAAAGATGCCTTGCGTAATAATGCTTTGGGGTCCGACTCAACTCAACGAGCGGCGCTAGAAAGATTAACAGGCCCAGAATTATTTGCGGCATGGAAACGGTCTAGGGACGCTTATAAAACTGCGTTTGAGGAACTTCCTGACGTAGAATTGAATAATGAAGAGTTTCTAGATTTAATCCAAGAGGCTTCGTCTGCCCTCAATGTTATCGACGAGGTTACAATTGCCAACCAAGTTAAAAACCAACCGTTTAAAGCTCTTATAGATATTGCTAAAGGAGACGCTGCAGGGCTTCCTGAAGTATCTAGCAGAGCCGATTTATTAGAAGCCTTGGCAGCGGAAAACCTCACGCTTACGCAAGTATTCAAAGATATAAGACCTCGTATTGTTCAAAGAATTGATCAGCTTTTAGACGCAAAGCAACCTGCCGACGCACTAATTGACCTGAAAGATGGCATAGATGCTATGGTAGCTGAATCAGGAAGCCCCGAGTTTAGGCAAGCATTAGACCTTTTTGAACAACATAAACGTACATTTGCTGATACTAAACCTTTACGGGCTTTTGATAAAGAGGCCTCACGGGTTGTGGAGAGCACAGGGAAAGGCTTAAATGATACCTATGAAATGGGAAGAAGGGCACTAGAGGAATCTTTTGGGTCTACTAACTCTGCTTGGATTGAACCCTTTATGGTAGCACTGAGGCAGGCAGATTCCGAGGTAACGGATGAACTTGCCGAGGCATTTGTAGGGCAGTCTATGATGGCACTAGCAGCCACGCTCCAATCCGGTGCCCGGGTGACGTCCGATCAAATTAAAGCGGCAATGCAGCCTTACTTAATCAAGCTAGAAACTGTATCGCCTGATACGGTCCGGCGCTTTGGGGAGATTGTTCAAGATCTTCAAGCGGCGGAGTCTGGTTTAGTACAGGCCAACACCGTTTTAAATAATGCTAAAAAGGCCTACGCAGAAACAAAGAAGGCAGCGCAGAATAAAGCTGTATCACGCCTTATATATGATCTGGCGGGACAAGCACCCCGAGTAGACGAAGCCCCTGCGGCTGCTTTTGAGCGTATATTTAATAATACCCAAGCTCCAAACTTCCTACCAGAACTTATGGATGAGGCAGAGGCGGCAGGACCACTAGCCGTAGAAGGAATTAAATCGGCATTTTTAACAAATTTAGCCGAGACGCTGCGTATAGGTAAAGTTGTAGCTAGTGGGGCCGCCGACCCCAGTAAAAATATAAGGGCGGTATCCGCCAGCAAAGTAGCAAGTATCTTAGAAGACCCAAGCAGCCCAGTACTTAAATCTCTGCAGATAGTTTTTAGGGATAGTCCAGACACTGCGGCACAAGTTTTTAGACTATTAGAGATCCATGACATTGCGGCAGGCGGTAAATCTATGCGGGGCGAGGTGTTTGGTTCCACTACCAATTACGATGCACAACTTAAAAAGCTGATGGACCGAGTGGTCACCCTGCGTTATGGCGTTTTGAATACTAAAGCGACAATTGTGCGTAATTTAGCTGACGCAATTACCAAAGGATCTCGTCAAAAGGTACAAGAGGCCGCCAATGCTACCATAGCAGATATAGCCGCTTACCCAGAAGAATTTGCACGTATTTTAGATCTAGTAGCGGCGGGTCAAGAACGTAGTGCCACGCAAATTATGATAGATCTCTCTTTGAGGGCAGGTTACATCAGCCAAGACGATGTTTTGGACCCTATTGATGATCAAATGCGAGAGGCTATGCCCCAATAAAAACCCCCCGAACCGAAGTTCGAGGGGCCCAACTAACTAAACGGTGACCAAACCGTTTATATACAATATCTAGTCTGTTTTAGCCTCAGTGTCAACTTGATCTGAGGCTTTTTCATTAGGTTTTTCCCTTTTTTCCAAAGGGTTAAGGGACCAAGAGTAGTCCCAAAAAAAGCCCGGATAGGCGCTGGTAAATGAGTATTCTAGTTGCATTTTAGATTCCTGCTAGGTTGAAGAAATTGACTTTATCTACAGGCACGTCGAAGAATTTCTCGCCCCACGCAATGCGGTTATTGGCGACTTCTTTGATTTCGGCTGATTGTAGATATTGCTGGCTTACAATCCCAGCGCTTTTCAGACTGACATTGAATACCATAAATACGGTAGGTTGGCCCAAAAACTTAGCCTTCCGTAGTGGAATATGTAGTGTATCGAAGGGAAATTTCAACCCATCCCATCGTTGTTTGACTTCGGTCTCGCAGAAGAAGTGGCGGCCTTTGCCGCTGACGACGAGATCCACATCATACTCGTCTGGGTGGTCCGTGCAGTCGTAGCCCTGTGACGACCAGAATGATTTGGCTTTATCTCGAGCCGGGGCATCAAACCGGGCAAAGTCTGCCCGGTCAAATTCTTTATACACCACAGGTGCCGCCACTCCCAGTTATGTCACAGATATCATGCGTCTCGATAGCCTCGTCAAACTCTTCACCAAGCTTATCTACGGCTTCCTGATACGGCACCGAGGTAAGAGGCTGACCGCCACGGCTGCCGTCAGGGTAACAGGTGAAGCCTCGCAGTCTGTGTGCGTATTTCGCCAAAGTGAAGGCGAAGTCTGCCACAGTATCCTCGTTGTTGAGCTTAGAGCCCCACGCAGGCAGGTTTATGGTCGAGGATATAGACATATCCACGTAATCCTGCACATCGGCTTGGAAGGCTATACGACGCTCGTAATCTTCCGCCAGATCTAAGGCACTCTCAACGGTGTCGGGAGAGGCTCCGTAACGATCAATGAGTTCTTGGGCAGCGGAATCGACGACGTACTGATAGACCCATCGTGTGTTTCCTTTGAGGTAACGGCGCTTATAAGCCACAGCAAAAATAGGCTCGATACCAGTAGAAGTGCCAGCCAAAATCCCAATCGAGCCAGTAGGGGCGATTGCCCGGTTGGCAACAGGTCTCGAAATCGAATATCGGTCTGCGGTATCCCGGGAAGTCTTATCAGACACTCCCTTATAAACTGATAACCATTGGTGAAGCTCGGGAGTAACTTCATATTTTGATCCCCTTTGTATTAACCATTCATGCATACCCATGAGACCGAGGCCTAAGCGTCGGTTCTTTGCACGGGTGAGTTCGACTTTTTCGTAAGGCAGCTTGGCCTTCAGTGTGCCGCAGATCAGGAACTTAGTCGCCAGCTCTACCACAGATGCCATAGCGTGGACGTCGGGTATACGGCCCATGTTGATACTGCCTAAGTTGCATACATCACTGTCGTCGGCGGACGTGACCTCTGTGCAGGCATTGCGCAGCGTCTCCTTCTCTTTATCAAAGAAGTTAAACGAGAAACCCGGCTCGGCAGTCTTCATTGCCTGCTCGACGTTTCTGACAAACACGCTCCCGACATCGCCCGTCTTGTAGTAGTTGAGCAGCCACGCAGTATCATAATTGACGGAGATGTTGGTCATGTCCAACGGCGCTGGGAAGTTAAAGTCTTCCTGTTTGATGTCCCACAGTGTCTTCCCAGTAGTACCTACAGGCATTGCGCCCCAATCTTTAGCCTTGAGGAAGTCCTCAATGTCGCCATGTTGCCAGTTGAGGCTGGCGTAGATAGCCGAGCGACGGCTGCCGCCTTGCATAACTCTCCGACCAATCTCATTGATCATATTCATCTTGGGGATAGGCCCCGAGGCAAAGCCACCAGTCTTATGTATAGGCGATCCGGCAGGTCTGTAGATGCTGTAGTCTACACCAATGCCGCCCCCAGTCATCAGGCAGCTTTCCGACTTCCACGATAGGTTTGCCCAGTCCTCACGGCTATCCTCTTCCGCTCGAAGGAGATAACAATTATTGAAGAACTTGTTAGGTCGCCCGGCGTAGTAGAGATACCGTCCGCCCGGGATAAACCACATATCCCGTATATACTGAACGAGCTGATCTCGCTCATCTTGTGACATCATAGGCATACAGACGTCGTCTACGAGTGTCTGCGCCAGATCTGCCCAAGTCTCGGCCCCCTCGTGCCTGTACTTGTGGTTAAATATATCCTCGGAGAACTTGCTCCGAAACATAGGGTTTAGATTTGATTTATAACTGCTCATCACTGTCCTCCGAATAATAAACCAACACGAGAGAATGGCAGTTGGGGCACGACAGATTAGTCACCATGTCCCACTCATCACTCTCGTCGCAATCGTCGTCGCCGCCCCAAATCAAGGGGCCTTTGCAATGCCAACAATTCATCGATTGTCGCCGGAACCGCCGATAACGCCTCGAGCCATCCGACTGTTCAATTTGTTGAGGTTGCGCTGGGCAACGACTTCCATACCGATACCCAAGTCACTGCAGAGACGGGCCATGTACCACAGTACATCACCCACCTCGTCGGCGATCTTTTCACGCTCTTCGGGATCAAACATCCCGTTCTTATCTCGCAATACCTTCTTAACCTTACCCGCCACTTCTCCGGCTTCACTAAGCAGCCCCAGCGTTGGGTATATGATGGCATCGGAGTCATTATAGATTGCGGTTTTAGACGCCTGCGTTTGGTAATCACTCATATTCATTAGTCTTCATTTCCCTCAAGTTCGCTGTTGGCGTCTTTGCATTTGAGGGTGTACCAAACCGATTTATCGAGATCTTCCGCCGCTCGGCCCTTGTAGCGAAATCGCCAGAGGTATTTGATTGCATTGCCTTGGCAATAGGCCACAAAGCCTTCGGGGCCGAGGGCCGCTCGTATGGCCTCAATGCATTCAATCTCGCCCGTGTTGTAGTGGGGCGGGGAGTTCACCATGTCAGTCATAGACACGTCTAACGGTATCTCTTTCCATTTTGCCATTAGTTCAGCTTCTTCTTGTTGAAGGGGATAATTTTACCATCATTGATCGACGCAATGAGGTCTTCCGACGGCTCAAAGGAGACTGCAGAGTTTTCCTGTAAATCGGCGTTGCATTTAATGAGGTAACCCACCTGAGCGAAGGCGTCGGCGGTGGCCTCAAACAAAGCCTGCAGGCCGGATAACATATAAAGCATATACTCCCGGACTTCGGGATCTATGTCGTCCGTCAGGGCGTCTGTGGCTATTGTTATAATAGAGCCGTCGTCGTCTATTTTTACAGTGAGGCTCACAGAATTTCGTAGATCTTCTTCATTCATTTTTAGGTCCATATCTGGCTTGCAGCAGGTCGAAGAAGTACTCGGCATCCACCACTACGAGGGGCGACTTTCTGTCTGCTTTGATGACTGAGACAGGCTGTATGCCTTCGTCGGCATTGGCTTCGGCCTGTTCCATAATTTTGTAGACTGCAAAGGACTTATGTGCCTTGCATTCCACACTGATGGGCAACATCTCACGGGCCCTTGGCGAAAATTGCAGATCCTCGCCCGAGACACCCATAGAGGTGGACCTAATATCGCCATCAGCGAGTGGAAACCGGGACAAGAGGCGATCCCGGGTCCACTGCTGATGTCTACGGCCTTTGGACTTGGCAGAGGCAGTAGTTATAGCCATGCAGGAAGCATTATGGTGCTGCAGTCACCCCACCCAGTACCGAAGTCTTGGGTCTGCTCTGCGTTGGCTATTACGTCCAAAGTCTTGTGCATACGTTCTGTGGCGTTAACCATCAGCTCGGGGGACAGCATATGCATGTGACTTATGAACGGCGATTGCTTCTCAATACTGATGAATTTGAACTTATTTACGTCCCAGCCTACAAGTGAGCAGGTATATAAATAAAAGGCCCCTTGAATATCATACGCATAGCGAAAGCACTCTGAGGCGAAGCCCTTGGGACTTCCGTCTTGCGTGGTCTTAACATCATAGAGGCACTTTTCCGACAGTATTGCGAGGTCGGGTCGGGTCTTGAGTAAGAGCCCGGTTCGAGGACACTCCACAAATATAGATACCTCGTTCAGTCTGTCTTTGTGGCGCAGTGCGGCATGTACTGCGGGGTTATCAAGTGCCCCTTTCGCCATGCGTTTGGCGGTGTGGTACTGCACCTCAGTCAAAAGCATCTGGTCTTCTTCGAGATTATCTTCCATCTCTTTAAAGGCCTTAGAGGCTTTGGTCTTCGGGCCCTTAATTACTAGCTTGCGGTTTTCTTCTAGTAATAATGCGTGGACCGCCGAGCCCATTAAGAATGCAGGGGTCTGTACTGGCTTGTAACCCTTCCAGTGCGCTACTGACTGTTTATAGACTGTCTTTACTGCGGAAGAGCTAACGCCTGTAGCCTCGTGGTACATGGCGTTAGACATATCATAGATGATTCCCATTTATTCATCCTGCAGATCATCATCCAAGTCTGCTTCGAGGGCCTCAAGGGCGGCCTCGTTATGGGAATACGTCATGCCTCGAAGGTTTCGCTCGTGCGAGGCCTCGATGCGGTCATTCTCCTCTTTGACCATGTTGGCGAAGTGCACACGGGTCTGCACCACATCCTCATCCATCGGGATGATCTTCGACATATCCGCTTTGTACTTCCAAGTGTAATACAATACGGACCCCATCTCATTTTCTTGAGATGTGACGTCAATATTGTAGTCGATGAACTTCTTACCACTGAGCTTTTTAATAACATCATTTTCAAAGGCGTTGTAGGAACTGCGCTTATTCATGATGATACAGGGCACATTTTCAATTGTGTGGACGTTACCATCCACATCCTTACCCTCATAAGATACAATGCATCGGAGTTGTCGGAACAGGTTGATCGAATTGTACTTAGCCTTTTGTTCTCGGGTCCAATCCGTCATTTCTTTTGCCAGCGGTTTGCCGCATCGTAGTCCGCCTTGCTCGTCTCGTGCTTCTTTCCATAGCTCCGGGATCATTATGGTCTTGTTGCGCACCTTCATAGCCTCGTCATCAAAATCAATCCATTGGAATAATTGAGACAAAACCCGGATCTTCACTTCGGGTGCATAGGCCACGACATCATGGTTTTTGATATAAAACTGACCTAAAAATTGAGTGACATCATTACCGTCGGCATCCTTTCGACGAGACACAATCTTCAGCTCAGGTAACCTGCCGCTGGCCCGTGGGGCGGTAGATCCCCCGCCTAAGATTGCGTCGATTTGCTCACTGCTCATATCTGTGTGGTACATTAGCTCGCCCATTCTGGGTCTCCTCTTTTTTTGGTGCTTAGTTATACGATAACTAAGTGGCAGAGTCAACACTTACTTCCTGAATTTCCATCCAGTTTGGGCCAATCGAAAATTCCACGTCGAGAGGCAGAGCCATTTCATATCCGAAGCGTCTCTTTATTTCTTCGGGGGCTCGTATCATTGACCAACGCAGGCAGGTTTCTACCTTTTTGACTTCATCGGGATGTATATCCACCACAATACTGTCGTGGACGCTGAGTATAATCTTCGACTGCAGGTTGGCCCGTTGAAATGCCCGTAATGCTCGAATGCAGGCTAGAGGTACAATGTCCGCAGTCGCAAAGGACTGGCAGGGAAAATTGACTACCTGAGTATGATTAGTCACTCGGCCCGACCGCAGCCGCTTGGCGCTAGGGAAGGAGAACTCACGGCCTGATGGGGTCTTTATAATGCCGCTGCGCAATACATCTTGGACCAGACTGTCGTGCCAGCGCTTGAGGCCCTTGTAGACGTTGAAATATTCACTGAAGTACTTGCGCTCGTGGGGCGCTAGGCCCGAACCCAACCCGCCATAAAGTGGCTGGAACGTCATTGCCTTTGCCGCCGACCTTTCGTCTTTAGTTACTTCGCTCTCAGGCTTCTGTAGTATGATTGAGGCCGTCTGACGGTGTACGTCTTTACCATTTAGCACATCGTCGATGATCTGCTTGTCTCGAGACAGCTCCCCAGCCACTCTAAATTCTAAGCCAGAATAGTCGATCTCCCCCACGAAACCGTTTTTAAATCGACTGACAATAGCCCGACGTACCTCGAACTTATTGCCTTTGGGCAGGTTCTGAAAGTTGGGGTTGGTAGAACTCAGGCGGCCCGTCGCAGTCACAGTCTGATTAAACGTAGAATGCAATAGGCCAGTGTCCCGGGTCCATGTTTGAATCCCAGTGATAAAGCTATCAAGATATGTATTGATGGCGTTAAGGCGACTGATCTTGGTGAGAAACTCTATCGCCGTGTCATTGTTCTTGCTGCGAGCTTGTCTGATCAGCTTCTTAATAGTGATCTTATCTGTCTTAAAGCCGTTGATCGAGGCATCATTAACGTCGGTGGGTATGAGCTTGAGCCCGGCTACTTTCGACGTAGGTACATATAAAGCCCCAGCGCCTTTGCACACCGGGCATGTGGTTTTCTTCTGCCACAACGTCCCGTCTTTCTTGACCTTCTGTATCTTACCTGCGCCACTACACTCGATGCATTGGTGCGCCACAGTGCGGTAGACCTTCTGGGTGGTCTCTCTGACGTGTCTCTGAAAGGCGGAATGATTATATACAGGCCGTCTAAGGGGCTTACCTCGGTGATCCACTCCGATGTTCCACACTTCTTGGTGCTTATCCCGATTGATCACCTGACGAGAATACACCACCTTCGTCATGTCAGCCCCACTATTGAGGTTAATTGGTGTATCGCCCATGACGGTGAGTATTATACGGCTCAAGTCCGCTTCTAGTTTAGCTTTTTCTATGCGGTAAGTAGTCTCGACTTCAGATAAAACGTCGAGGTCAATCTTGATACCGTTGGTTTCAATCTCGAGCAAGAACCGCAGCATGTCGTGGCTGAGATCCAACACAGGCTGCAGCCCTTTGTTCTCCGGCATTTGTAACTCGGCGGCCTGCTGCAGATAGATTTCATAGGTCGCCTGAACGTCTGCTTCAGCATACTCATTCACAATATCCAATGGCATCTTGTCGAAGCCAGTGCCGGACTTAAACATCTCGTCCACCAGATCTGACTTCTTTCTAGTCACGTCACGACGCTCCGCCGTATCCTTCAGAGATAAAAGCCTACGCTGGCCCCGTGCAAAAATATACTCGTGGAGCTGTGTGCACCAGATTGTATCAGGGATCTTGAAGCCCATTGCCATTAACCAGAAGATATCAAACTTGGCATTATGACAGACAATCACGTCGGCCCAGTCTAATGCCTGCTTGAGTAGGTCGGGACTGTCGGGGCGCTCCTTGTCCTTATGATGGAATATACTGCGGCAGACCTCTCCGTCGTTGAACTTGTAGTAGACTCCGACGCAGCGCAGGTTGGGGTTCATCGGACTGTTATCGTGCTTACCGTCACGCTTCTCAGTCATCGTCTCGAGGTCGAGTGTAAGAATATTATTCGACATAGCGGTTCAGCTCCGTCAGCAAGGTGACTGCCTCAGTGCCGTGCCAGCCCGAGATCTTATTCTTGCTCACAGTTAAAAACCTAGTGTTGTCTGGCTCGTCGTCGGATGCATCGCCCGAGTGTTTCCCAATACCAATGATAAGGTCGCTTTCACTGGCCTTGCCAATCTTGCTGCCTTCCATCATCGTGAAGCTCAAACGAGTACGCCCCTCGGCGTCGGCAGAAGCCTGAGAGATCCCGATCAACGCACACTCATACGTTTTAGCGGCCTCACGTAGACGTCTATACAGCTCTCGTAGCCTTTCATGCCCTGCGTTGTAGTTGCCAGAGATGTTGACCTTGTCTGCCATATCAATCACGCACACGTCACAATTTGATCGAGCGATGCAGGCTTCGACGGTATTCAAATCCAAGTCTTGTGCGTCAATGAAGTCTATGCGGTCTTCGATCTCCTGCCATTTGCGGCGAGCCTCAGACCGTTTATCTGCCTCATTGGAAATCTCTCTGGCAGATATTCCGGCCCATGCGATCATAGCTCGCAGCCGCATACGCTTCACGCTCTCCTCATTACCAATGTACAAGACCTTGGCCCCTTGATCACAATACCCGCCCGGGGCGCAGGATAGAGAAATACCAAAGGCACTCTTACCTGTATTGCTGAGTGCAAAGACAGTCATAAACTCACCCGCACCGATGCCGTAGACGTGTCGCCGCAGAGTGGATATGTTAAAGGCCCACCGATTATGATTGCTTTGATCTTCGATGAGCTCGTCGAGGGTGAGCTTGCAGGGCTCGGGTAAATCATCTGTAACAAAGTTCTCACCAACCGATGCAAGCATAGACTTGATACGATCAATGGCGGAGTATTCGCCTTCCGTGATAGAGATGCCGTAGTGGGCGATCTGGCGGCCCCATTCCTTCCGATAGAGATCCTGCAGGACGTCAGCAGCCACCTCGTTAGACAGGGGCGTGGCTTTATTCACGGCCTCAATCAAGTCTTGCATAGCGCCCTTCTCGGCTTTGGTGGCGATAGGGAAATGTATGTCAAATAGTGCCATGACTTCTTTGGTAGACAGATCATTCCCATACTTCTGATGGGCGGCAGTGATAATGTCGAAGAGGTCTTTCGCTTCGTCGGCAAATAGATTGTGCTTCAGTTTATCTTTATGGTCGTTGTAGAAGCTGCTCGATAGGAGATTCTTTAGTATTGAGTGCTGCATAGGTCACCTTAGCTGAGTTTAGTTAGTTGCTTTTAGTAACACACAGTGACAAATAAAAAAAGCCCCGATTTTCATCGAGGCCCTTTTTTTAGTATGCGACTAGATTTAGTTGTTGCGGAACTTCATCTTTTTGATGTCAGGAGCAGAATCCCCACGACGCTCCTTTAGATCCATCTGATATTCCACCACAGTCGGATTGTCTTTGACTATAGTTTGAATCAGTTTTTCTAGCCGTTCTTCCTCTTGAGCAGCTTGCTTATAGCCGTCGAATAGATAATCGACGACAATTATTCCTCTAGCTTTCATTTTGGTATTCCTTTTGGTTCTTGGGTAAATCGGGCACCCTCGATGATTAATAAATTATGCGGTATTTATTTTGGGCGGTCCAGTAAACCACCAGACAGAGACTCCTTCGTTAAATCCTCGTCCATCGACTGTGCTTGGTAGTTGGCACATAATAAAAGCACGTATACGCCTGTTTATACGAAGACTAGCACATATGGACTTTAAATTAGTCCACGTAAACGTCCAGTGACATTTCCGACGTATCTTCTTACGATAAAATGCTCTGTATTTGCTCAACGGTCTTCCACTTTAGGTCATAGTCAGTTAGTCGTACTTTTACGTTTACAAAGGCACTTAATTGTTTGCTCACCTGTACCGCCTTCTTAGATGCATCCTTATCCAACACTAAGTAGACATTATCAAATGCGCTTATAAGCACCTTGTTCTTGTAACTCAGATTCGTACCAAGGAGTGCAATCCCCGTCAAGGTGTTTTTTTGTGCAACTGCACAAGCACTAGGTACATCCTCTACAATAACACCAGTTTTATTAGTACCTACGGTCACCGCAGTATTCATCTCACCGTAAGTCAACCACTTAGGCTCTCGGGTATCTAAGGCTCTACCAGTAGCCCCACTATTGTCATTATTAAAGAATAAGACACGATTAGTTGATGGATCGTACTTAATATTGATCAGACCATTCTGATACGCTTCGAGAGAGTGTACTGAGCCGAGGTAGTTCATAACCTCTGAATGGTTCTCTGGCTGCGACAATATAGACGGGATAGGTTTAATGTAACTTCGAGGCGTCGCCGCAGATCCATTTAGCTTGGCCTTAGTCTCCGCCACTGATCTACCTGCCGAATAAGCTCCACGGACGCTGCAACTATTCCTATAACAATTCCATAGCAGCTTGCCATCTACACGACTGATAGTGAACTTCTTACGTCCGCCGCAGAAGGGACAGTCTAGGGTCAGCCTGTCGTTCTCCTTCACTCGGATGGATTTAATGATCTGTAGTTGGTCTGTTCTATTATACATGGCTACTAGCTAGTTGGGGTTCGCTCGGGGCACGAGGCCCCTCGCTTATACACCTAAAAAAGTAATAGTAAAGTGGCAATTATGCCACTAGGTTATGTGGCCCAATACTTTTAAAAATGCCACTGATCAATTTAAGCCATATAAATAAGGGGTTTCAGAGCACAGGCTCATAACCTGAAGGTCGTAGGTTCAAATCCTACTCCCGCAACCAACCCCCTTATTTATATGACCGTTTAGGGCTGTAGTTCAGTTTAGTTGAAAAAAGTTGTCTTTTTGGCAGCCGACTCAATTATTTTTAGTACTGAGTCGGCGCTGGGTTTAGAAGAGTGGTTCGCCATTCTCATCGAGGCCCGGCAGCACAGCATCACGGATCGACACAGGCTCGTCCTCTGGTGTATTGTTAGGTGCGCTAGGGATCACCCCCAGCGCCTCTAAACAAGATTCTAAATAGTATGGCAGCGTCTCATCCATACTTCTTTGAAAACCTCTTGTGCATCCCCGTATCGGCGATCTTACGTGTCGGGTTCACATAGACGTTCAACATCTCACGAGAGCGGTGACCCGTGACTGCAGCGATCTCATCCTCGGTGCTTCCGGCCTCGCCCATCTCGGTAGCGCCACTACGGCGTAGATCACGGATCTGCAGATCGTCAGGAAGCTGGGCTGCTCGGCGCACTCGACGAGCCACCTTAGCATACATGAAGCGGTCATAGCCCTCGCCAGTAGGTTCGTACTTGATGATGACTTCATTGTCCTCGCCCCGCTCGAGGGCATCTAGGCGCTCGATGCAGTCCGGGGTGAGCATCAGGCTCATCGGCTTGTTGGTATACTTCTTAGTCTTCTCTTGAATGAAGGACACACGGCTGCCGTCATACTGGCCCCACGTCAGTTGTCTCATGTCGCCGGGTCTCTGGCAGAGGTGATAGCACAACAGGGCTAATGTCCCTACGCTGGATACTCCCATCTCGTCGGCCTTAGCAACAAACTGAGAGACTTGCACGTCAGACCATTGTACAGAGCGGGAGAATAACTTACGCAGGCCCATCTGCGAGAATGGATTAGGATGTCCGCTGGGCAGCAGACCTCGTCGAGCGACGTACCACATCCGTCGTAGGACTTTAGCGGCGCTATCGGCTCGATGTTTACTGATTGTGTCTACGATTGTAGCGTGTAGCTTGTCCGCAGTCTTAGCATCAACCGACTTGATCATCATCATGCCAAATGGAATAGGGCTCTCGCCGATGCGGATGGTGCGGATACTGTTATACACTTGTTCATATGTGTATTTACTGTTCACTGCCAGCTCTTTGTAGGACTTGTGTTCCTTCCACCATTCGTACAGATAGTCCACTGTATTCTTTGGCGCTCGGATGCGTTTAGCTTTGACCTTGCTGGCTTTATATTCGGCGAAGGCCTCTTGTATCTCGAGGCTACGCTGCTTGGCATCATGGTAAGAGTAGAACTGTTCGTAGCCTACGTCGAGGGCCTCTTTGGCAGCGGTAGAGGGGTCTACCGCCCATACCATAGTCTCTTTACGGATGCGCTTAGACACCCATTTAATCTTCTGTTTCATCTGGTCACCGTTTAGTTGTTGGTCCTCATAACCTAAGAGCGCACTTAATTGTCGTCAAGTTATTTTTTTTACTTGCCACCTAATTAAGGTTATGATAGGACTTAGTGGAACTTGGACGGTTTGGTCATCTTCCGTGTTCGAGCTAGGTACGATCCTTTCTTCATAGGGTTTCAGTTAAGCATGAAAAAGCCCACCAAATCGGTGGGCTTTTTTACTGGCACGTCAATAATGTACTACGATTCGATATATAATAGGTAATCGGGGTCCACATAATCGTCGCCCCCGAGATTCCTTTTTACGGCAATGAAGGTGTTGTTCATCGGCATTACATAAGTTGGAACGCCGTGTTTCTTAGTTATTTCGGCTGCATCTATAATAGCTTCGCCGAGTTCTATTGCTCTTTGTTGGTCAATCAGCATTGTTCCCTCTTTGTTCACGGTAGTTAGTTGGCTAAAGTAAAAAGACTTGCACGTCAAGAAATAACTACACACGCACAATTATTTAACCATACACACCCATAATAAATTAGTTATACACACACAAGAGAAAAATTCCAGTTTTTTTGTCCGGCGCTGAAAGTGCGTTATAGCATCTATTGCTGGGTGGTTTGGTTTGCACTGAATAGAGCCGGATGATATTCTGTCCTCAGCTCGGGCAGCCGCTCGGGCCCAACTAACCAAAGGACCAAAAATATGACTGACAACACATTAACCGACATCATGTCCATTATCCTGATCACGGGGGCCACCCGAGC
>Ga0181582_10000929_pt1 | contig 21947 bp, 36 predicted proteins | sample 071ome_32_FD_132438 | JGI IMG/M metagenome (GOLD analysis project Ga0181582, IMG submission 132438) | Coastal salt marsh microbial communities from the Groves Creek Marsh, Skidaway Island, Georgia - 071405AT metaG (megahit assembly) | ecosystem: Environmental > Aquatic > Marine > Intertidal...
AGAAGATTGGTATCAGCAGATGAAAGACTACTGCGATCCTAAGAAGTATACAGATCACTTTAATGGTTGGTCAATGGGTGGTCAGAATATGTGTGATGTACATCTTGTGCTAAAAAGATTAGTGGCATTGCGTTTTGATGGATTGCTCGAAAAAGGCAAACATGACTTTATGCACTTCTTGGGTACAAGTAAGTTAGAGTGGGCGACACTACTAACAGATATACAAAGAGCAGTAAGGAAATATCATAATGAAAACTTTACTATCACATTTGATTGTGCTTCGCCTTTCCTCGCAACCGCTAATGGACAGATCTACTGTGAACTTGAAACTCAGGATAGAAAGAAATGGGTTTATAGAATGGTTCCAAGTATTGACGACAAAGCACTTGCAACAGATACAACACCCTTTGGAGATGCATTTGTTAGAGAAGGTAAACACAGAAGTTTCTTAAACAGTCCTATCACACAGAATTTACAAGCAAAAGATGTTTGTATTTACTCACCAGGCGATTTAAACAAAATAGGCAAAGAAGGCAAAACAAGTTGGGATAGTTTTAGTTATGCTATCCAAATGGGTCATAATGTATGGAGTCACATTAATGCAGTACAAGAAGCAAACAGACAGTATGATCAGGGAACAATTCCTGCAATGCTTGTCGAAGAGCGTTTTGACAGGCTATTTTTCAGAGATGTTGTGGAAGCAATATTTGCAACTGACAACAGAGATGAAGCGAATGCGGTAATTGCGGAATTTAACAAGTTTTGGATGTAAATCATTGGCACCCGAGGCGCAACAGGAAAGAAGACGGTTAATGCCCAAACACAATTCGGTAACCTCTTTGAGGAGTTATAAAATGGCAAAAGCAAGTAAGAAAATTGAAAAACTAAAAGAACATCATGCATGGTATGATGCAAAAGTAAAAGAACTTGAAGACGAAAGGAACCATGATAGGTCTTTTGTACACAAAAGCCTTTTACTAAAGTTAAAGAAAACTAAATTAGCAATTAAAGATCAAATTGAAAACTTAATGAAGGAATTTCAAAAGTGAAACGTGATTATTCAGATGGCGTTGTAAAAGATAATGTTGTTTACTTTACTGGATACGAAGTAGAGAAAACACCTGCATACGACATGGATACACTGTTTGTAGTAGGTTGTCGTCCGTTGGATGAAGTACTTGCTAAAGCAAAAGAAACTCATGTAGATCATATTTACTTAGGTGCTAACCAAAGTTTTGAAGTTACATTACCACATGGTGATGAAAAAACTAACAAGGCTTGGGATAAACTAATTTATGGTTTACTCGATGCAGGATATCATGTAACACTCGACTATGACGTAAAGTATCATGAATGGGTACTTGAATCTGGATACAATGAAAAAACTCGCTTCATTAGTCAAATCAGTGTAAAACTTCCTTACATTGATCAACTTAATTACAATGCTTGTATTAAGATTGACGACAAGGACTTTAAAGCAACCAATTTAGGTGTATGGATCCATCAGGTTCATGACTTACAGGATCGTTCAAAGTTTACAGATTGGTCCAAATATGAAAACGATAATCCGGTTGACAAACAGGACGAAAGGTAGTATAGTATGAGTATAACTGATACAATGATGAAAGAAGCAATGAAACAAGAAACACACGAAAAAATCATGCGAACAGCAAAAAGAATGATTTGGGTAACATTCCGTAAGGAAGGTATCCATAAGTATCCTGCGGCATTGGAAGATCCCAATCTTGCAACAGGTGAATGGGATGATGTGTCATTTTTAGGTTATCCCCATAGACACATATTTCATTTCAAAGTAGGTATCACTGTAACACACAACGACAGAGATATTGAGTTTATTCAATTTAAACGATGGATGGAGAAACTGTATAGCGAAGGTACATTAAATTTAGATTACAAATCATGTGAAATGATGTCAGATGATCTTTATGAAAAGATTGCTGAAAAATTCCCCGGGCGTGAAGTTCACATCGACATAAGTGAAGATGGTGAAAATGGTGCCCATATTGAATACGCAAAATACTGAGAAGAGGTATTACAAAATGGCGATTGAATATGATCGTGAAACTTACAACAAGATCTTTACAGATCTTGAATCATTCAAAGAGTTTTGTTCTAACTCATGGGTGATTGGTTATAGTCGTGCATTTAGGTTTGATGAACGCGACTTGTATAACAACAAGAGTGAGGCATGGCGCACTTACTGTTCTTTTAAAAAAGGTAAGCGTCCTCGTCCACACTTTAAAAAGAAAAACTTTAGGAGAAACTAATGACTGTTTATATTGTAGACATTGAAGCAGTAGATACACGCTACACAAAGCAATGGAAAGAACATCTTCCAAAACAACTTCAACGTGCTACAAATATGGACGTAAAAGTTATTAGTGGTGGTGAAACGCCTCAGGCTACAACACCTGGGGCGTTTCTAAACTTTGGCGGAACTAATGTTTATAAATCTAAGCAGTTAGAAATTATAGGCGAAAAGTTTTGCAATGGAGAAATTAAAGATGGAGATTATTTCTTATATACGGATGCTTGGAACCCAACTGTTATCCAACTTCGTTACATGGCTGAACTCTTGGGTGTATCTATTAGAATCGGTGGTCTTTGGCACGCTGGTAGTTATGATCCTGCTGATTTCCTTGGCAGGTTAATTGGCAACAAACCTTGGGTACGTCATGCTGAAGAAAGTATGTTTGAGTGTTATGATCACAACTATTTTGCAAGTCAGTTTCATATTGATTTGTTTTTAAAATCATTTCCAATGGTGGATATAGATAAAATTAAACGTGTTGGATGGCCAATGGAGTATTTAACTGGTAGTTTCAATATGTATAAAAATATGCCTAAGAAAAATATTATTCTTTTTCCGCATAGAATTGCTCCAGAAAAACAACATGACATTTTCTTAGATCTTAAAGATACATTAACACAGTATGAATTTATAACTTGTCAAGAACGTGAACTTACAAAAAATGAATATCACAACTTGTTAGGACAAGCGAAACTTGTGTTCAGTGCTAATTTACAAGAAACACTGGGTATTAGTTGGTATGAAGGTGTACTTGTAGATACTATTCCTATGGTTCCAGATAGGTTAAGTTACAGCGAAATGGCTTTAAAAGAATTTAAGTATCCAAGTGATTGGACTAAAGACTTTGCATCTTATAAAAAACACAAAGAACAAATTTGTAATAGGATTATTGAGTATATGGAAAATTATAAAGATTACTTAATTCCTATACAGAAACAAACATTAAAATTAGCACAAGAATATTTTAGTGGAAAAAAACTATATGAGGTAACAAAAAATGGGTGACGATAACAAGTACTCTGTTAATTATTCTGCAGACGGAAGTATTGATGGTATTACTATAGCCAAAGATGATTTATGCGAAACAGATGGTACTTTTACTATTTCACTTAATAACGATGAGTACACATCAGCATATGAAGCACCTTCTTTTGCGCCAACATATACTTTTGAAGATTTCGATACCGGTCCGGCAAAATGGCCAAGCGAATACGATTTAGAGAAAATGATTGAAATATATCCAGCACTTAAAATTCAATATCTAAAATTTATTGAAGTGTATAATTTAGTAAAAGACGATTATAAGAGTAGAGCAAATGATGACATTCCTTTCTAAATTAATGGAACTATTAGGACGTAAAAGAACCATCTACGACAGAGACGGAAAGGTCCCATACCTTATCCGTTATTATGTATTTCTAAAAAATAGAAAACATTTTCCATTTAATATTACACTACATAAAGTTCTTGTAGGAGATGAACCTACATTACATGACCATCCGTGGAATTATGCAACACTTATTCTTAAAGGTGGTTACTGGGAACATATTCCGCTAAAAAACGAAACCACAGGTGGTGTGGTTGGAACCACCCGAGTATGGAGAGGTCCTGGACATTTTCGTTATAGAAAAGCAGATGATCTACATTGGCTCGAATTAGCCAAAGATGAAAACGGTAATGAGATTCCTTGTTGGAGTTTATTCTTTATGGGACGTAAACAAAAGGAATGGGGATTCCTTCCTTGGAATAACGGAAAGACAATTGAAGAACGTGGTTACAAGTGGATACACAATGAAAAGTATTTAGGGATAGGAGCAAAAGATGGAGATTAAACGTACTACATATTTTGGAGGTTTAATCAAAACATATGATAACATCTTTAATCCTAAAGTAATACAAATACTGGAAAACGAAATACAAAATTTAAGTTTTAAGTGGGGAACAAGAGATAATCCAGATCAACCACCAACAGGATTACAATGTTTTGAATTTGAACATACACATACTTGGTCAACCCTATGGAACGTTATTAACGAAAAATTAGATGATCTTGAAGGGTTAGAATATCGCAGAAGTAATCTTAACTTTTTTGCAACTGGTGAAGACGCATACTACCATAAAGACGATTGCGATTGGACACTTCTTTATTATTGTAATAGTACTTGGAGTCCGGACGAAAAAGGCGAAACAAAATTTTTTATTACTAAAGAAGATTTAAACGGATATGAACTTAAAGACGTACAAGGAAATACAGATCCTTTAGTATTAAGTGTTGCTCCGATACCAGGTAGATTTTGTTTCTTTAAAAGTAGTATTAATCATAGTGCTACAGGATTTAGATCAAGTGCAAGGTTTGTTCCTGCACTTAAATTTGTTAATGCAGGATTTGGTAACGGCACTGGAGTCGTTGTACAAAAAGGAAATCAAGACGTATTAGATATTAGGAGAGGTCATGATTAAGAAACATTATTATAGTTGGCAAGACGTAGAACGTATGTGTGTTAGCATTGTAAATCAAATGTATAAGGACAATTGGCGTCCTGATTATATTGTAGGCATTACACGTGGTGGTAATGTTCCTGCTACTATTATTTCAAATATGACTGGCATTCGTTGTGAAGCACTTAAGGTTGCACTACGAGATAGTAAAAGTCACTTAGAAAGTAATGCTTGGATGAGTGAAGATGCATTTGGTTATCCTGACAGCGATGCTGATGATAACAAAAAGAACATTCTTATTATAGATGATATTAACGATACCGGTGCTACATTTAAGTGGATTATAGAAGATTGGCAATCCAGTTGTTTGCCTCATCATGAGAAATGGGCAAACGTTTGGGGAGGTAATGTTCGCTTTGCAACATTGACAGAAAATTTAAGCAGTGAATTTGATAACGTACACTACTGGTGTCATGAAGTAAACAAAGCAGAAGAGGATGTATGGTTAGTATATCCCTGGGAAAATGTAGGAGCATACTAAAATGGCAACTACAGAAGAAAAACAAGAACTCGTTGATACAATCAAAGGTCCTCGCTACTATCATATACAACTTTGGGGATATGGTGCAGAACACGCATATGCAAGTATTTCAAAAGAAGCACACGATTTTTGGAAAGAACAAGTAGACGAACACGGAGATAATGATCTCGTAAACTATATGTTAAATGCCGAAGATGGAAACTTTGAATTTGAAAACATCGAAAGTGTTCCGCCTGAAGCAAACTTTCTAAGCGATGATGAAGAAGGTATAGGTGCTTGTAGTCAATGGTACGAAATGCCAAATGAATTTGAACACATTCATGCAGTTACGATTGATAATGCTCAAATAGAAATAAATGAAGTAGACGGTTTAGAATATAGTAGTAAGCACATCGAAACAGTAATTGAAAATACAAATGTCAACGAATGGGCAAACGAGATCAGTGAAGAAACAGATTACGAAACTGAAATTCTTGACAGTGTTGATGATACTTATCCAGACAAAGGCACATACATTGTACAAATGCTTTCGTTAGAAAAAGGTACATTCTTTGATGGTATTGTAGAAACAGTTGGAGCATTTGATCCTAAAAAACTAAAAATACAGTACAGTGAAACAACAAATGGGGAAGACGTTGTGCGTGGTATTACATATGACGGCGTCGAAGTTGATAACAATGGTGGTGACACTAATGGCAAAGGTTTTAGTGCCGCTGTATGGAAACAGGAGTTTTAATATGGAATTTAAAGATGTACCATGGAAAGATGTGTTAATTGATACAAGAGATTATACTGTATTTCGTGATGGTTTTCCAGTTACAGAAGGACACATTCTTTTTGTACCTAAAGAAGAAACTTGGGAAAAATTAGAAAAATGTTACAAAGCCGCATATGCTTGGGGTTATGATTGGGTACAAAAAGGTTACTGTGATTCATATAACATTGGACAGAATGTTGGTAAAGAAGCAGGCCAAACTGTTATGTGGCCACACGTACATTTAATTCCAAGACGCAAAGGTGATATGGCAGATCCTAAAGGCGGTGTTAGAGGTGTTATTCCCGAAAAGCAAAAATATATAATTAGGGATCCAAAACAACCAAGTTTATTTCAAGATATAGGAGACTGTGTATAATGAGAACTGCCGTAATAGGTTGTAGTCATAGTGCAGGGTATAGTTACTCTCAAACCAAAGGTATACGTGATCGTTGGAATGATAACAACTGGGCAGAAATCTATATAAATGATCAAGACAAAGACGGTGTTATATTTGCTTGTCCTGGTAGAGGTTGGTATGATTACAGTGAACGTCTTGCATTTTTATTTAAAAGATATAATGATATTGATGAAGTTATTATACAACAAACATATTGGAACAGATATCGATTTGGATTTCAAAATCCTTGTCATTATGAAAACATAGTACCACTTGAACGTCATATGAATTTGGAAGAAACAAAAGGACGTATCGACTGCTACAATATCAATATGTGGCATGATGAAGGTAAAAGTTTTGATGGCGGTAGAATTACCGTTTCAGGAGACTATGCAGTAAATCCATCAATAGGTTTTACATTTGATCCTTTTGATATTCAAGATCCTAATTTACAAACAGATGGGTACCAACGTATTAAGGCTTGGTATGAACTAATGACTGTTGTAGCACAAAGAAGTTTTTTCAAAGAAGTTTATCTTTGGAATTCAATCTGCAAAGAAAATAATGCAGAACTAAAAATCTTTGCCATTAACGAGAACACTTGGCTCCCGAAAGATCTAAATATGCTTGGAGACTGTTCTTATGGTAAAGTTGCTAACCAAAACATTAGAGAGTTTTTGGAAAGTAAGAACAATATAGATTCTTTTACGATAGATGATGAACACTTCAATAACGAAGCACACACATTAATTGCAAGAGAATTTGTATCAAACATTGGAAAGGAATAAAAATGGCCTACGATAGAGAACTAATGAAAGACGCAATGATCAAACACGCAGAAGGACATATTGCTAAACACAAAGCAAATATTGAAGTATATTTCCATAATGCGGCAGGTGTTGGTGAACATCCTGATATTCTTGAAGCAATTGAGAAAGAATTGAACATTGTAGCAGAATATGATGATCAAATCGAAATGCTCAAAAAGTATTTTTAAGTGCATAATATACTTGACAAAAACCTAAATAAAGTATATAATGTAAACAATAATAGACATCCACGTCTATAACTCGGAGAATGACATTGAAGAAATATGAAGAAGTAACACGTAGAATCCAAGACGCTAACAAGCGTTATTGGGCAGGTGACAATATTAGTGAATTCATCTATGAAGGTGAAAAACAAAAACTAATTGATGAAGCCGCTGAAGCATTTGAAACTGTTTTGGATTCACTAATTATTGATCGTAAAAACGATCCTAATTCAGAAGGTACAGCAAGACGTCTTGCTAAAATGTATTACAATGAATTAATGCAAGGACGTTATGATCGTATTCCACCCGCAACTGCTTTTCCTAACGAAGGAGAAGATGCATACACAGGTATGCTTGTAGTTCGTTCAGAACTTAAATCAGTTTGTTCACATCATCACCAACCAGTGACTGGTGTAGCATATATTGGCGTAATCCCTAATGGTAAAGTTATTGGATTAAGCAAATATACTCGTATTGCACAATGGTGTGCAAGACGTGGTACTCTGCAGGAAGAACTTGCAAATGATATTGCACGTGAGATTGGAAAGGCTACTGATGCAAAACACTTAGGTGTTTATATTCAAGCAACACACGGTTGTTGTGAGAATAGAGGTATTATGGCAAAAAGTAGTTTAACACAGACAACTGTGCTTAAAGGTTCTTTTAAAGACGACCCGGGTACTAAAAAAGAGTTTATGGATAATATTAAATTACAACAGGAGTTTGCACGTGACTAAGGAAGGACCTATGAAATCACACATGGAAAGATCTAAGGAAGGTGTAATTAAAGAGATTTACACTACCTACACTATCAAGGACGGACGTCTTGTAAAGGACACGTCTGTACGTCAATATCAAAAGGATGGCGACTATCACGACTCATATTATAATGAGCCATTAGTACAGGTGAAAGAATGAAATTAAGATATTCAGAAGCATTCTATTCAGTACAAGGTGAAGGCAAATTTGTAGGAGTACCCAGTGTATTCTTACGTACTTTTGGCTGTAACTTTCGTTGTATGAATTTTGGTTTACCGAGAGGTACACCAATGCGAGACACTGGAGTTAAGTATAACCCAGAAGTTAAAGAACTTTTAGATTCAGGTATAACTGATAAAGTTGACAAATTTGAAGACTTGCCTATTATTCACACAGGTTGTGACACATATGCAAGTATCTATCCTGAATTTAAAAAGTTTATGAAAGACCATACTATTGACGAAGTAGTTGACTATGTATTAAGTTTAACTCCTGAAGGTAAATGGACTATGGCAAATGGACAGGATGTTCATTTTATACTAACTGGTGGCGAACCTTTGCTCGGATGGCAAAGATTGTATATCGACTTGTTCGAACACCCTAAAATGAGAGACTTAAAAAATGTTACGTTTGAAACAAATACAACACAATCTCTTAGAGACGATTTCAGAGATTATATCGGATCTCAAGACAGATTCGAAATTACTTTTAGTTGCTCTCCAAAACTTTCCGTTTCGGGCGAAAGTTGGAGTTCTGCTATCAAGCCTGAAATTGCTCGTAGTTACTATGATGTACCTGGTAGTAGTATGTACTTCAAGTTTGTGGTGGCTGATGAGCAAGATGTGGACGAAGTTACCAAAGCAGTGGACGAGTACCGCAAAGAAGGAATTGATTGCCCTGTATATGTTATGCCTCTCGGTGGTAGGTCGGAAGAATACAAACTCAACACACGACGAGTCGCAGGATTGGCAATGGAGCGAGGGTGGCGTTATACCCCCAGACTTCACGTCGACATCTTCGGCAATGCGTGGGGAACATAATAACGGAGAAATGCTTGACGATAAAGCAAGAAAGGCTGGACTATGATGGAAAAACTAAAAAATATGTTTAAAAAGAAACAAACTGATACAAAAGAACTTTCTCATCGTGATTTGATGATGAAGGAAAAAGAAGCGGCAACAAAGGCTAAAAAGCCTTGGGTTGGTGTACTTGATACTCAGGTTAATAAAGAAAACATTAGAAACGGCTTTTTTGAACTTGACTGGAATAACGAGTTTATTGAACAACTGCTTGATGCTGGATATAAAGGCGAAAGCAATGAACAGATTGTAGATCAATGGTTTAAAGATCTTGCAAGAAATGTACTTGCAGAGGAAGGCATGGATACAGATCGTGGAGCAGGTTATATTAACACAAAAAATTTAGGTGATGGGAAGTCAGAGGTAAAATAATGTCATTAGTAAGAATTAAAAGTTATCATCCGCAAACAGAGTTTGCACCAAGTTGGAACATTCCTCTTTGGTTAACAAACTGGACCGATTTAAATCATGTTGATTCAATTCATAAATGGATTGTAGATAATGAAGAAACTATTTTAAAAGATCACAGTTATACTAATTCCGGAGGAACGGGATTAGATGAAAAACATATTACAACACGTTTTGGAAAATACAACTTGCTTAATCAAGAAGGTGACTCTTTTAAAGAACTTTTAACTTTTTTAAGATACTCATATCTTGAATATGTACAACAGCAACAATTAGAATTAAAAGATTTACAAATTGTATGTTGGGCAAATATTTTACGTAAAGACGAAGGAATGGATAGTCATGCTCATGGTGCTCAACCTGACAGTTATTTGAGCGGTAATATGCACTTTGATGATTATCATACAAATACAGTATATCATTCAACTTTTGATCCAGAATCAAAAATTGGATTGCCAAATAAAAAAGGCGGCTGTGTAATCTTTCCAAGTTGCACTCCACACTATGTAGAACCACATACACGTGACGATTTACGTGTTAGTGTAGCATTTGATCTACGCCTAACTGGTAGTTTTGACCACGATGAATTTAATGCTATTCCTTTTATGAACAAAGAAGTACTAACTGAAATTCAAGAAAAAGCAAAACAACAGGTTGACAACACATCTAAAAAGTAGTATAATATGACTACGGATTTAGAAAAAAACTATAGAATGGTTAGAACATTGGCAGAAAACTTCAAAGACAAACCTATGAAGCGTAAGGTAGATACTTACGAATATGAATCACTTGCTGAATGTATTAGATCTGATCAGGTTCCTGCAAGCCATATTGCAGAGTTTTTTACTGATCCTGCATTTTATAAATGGTACAGTGAAAAATATTTTAAGGATAAAAAATGACATATATTCTTGTTGATACTGCTAATACTTTCTTTCGTGCAAGACACGTAGTACGAGGTAACCTTACTGACAAAGTAGGTATGGCATTTCATATTACTCTTAATGGTATTAGAAAAGCATGGCAAGACTTTGACGGTAGTCATGTTATCTTTTGTCTTGAAGGACGTAGTTGGCGTAAAGACTATTACGAGCCTTACAAAAGAAATAGAAGTGATGCTCGTGCGGCACTAACAGCAAGTCAACAAGAGGAAGAAGAAGTTTTCTGGGAAATGTTTGATGAGTTTAAAGACTTTGTTTCAAACAAAACTAATTGTACTGTTTTACAACATCCACAACTTGAAGCAGATGATTTAATTGCAGGTTGGATTCAATCACACCCTAATGACAATCATGTTATCATTTCAACAGATGGTGACTTTGCTCAATTAATTGCTCCCAATGTAAGGCAGTACAATGGTGTACAAAATGTAACTATCACACATGAAGGTTACTTTGACGACAAAGGTAAGCCTGTAATTGATAAGAAAACTAAAGAAGCAAAGCCTGCACCTAATCCAGAGTGGTTGTTGTTTGAAAAATGTATGCGAGGCGATACAAGTGACAACGTGTTCTCTGCGTATCCAGGTGTTCGTGTAAAAGGCACAAAGAACAAGGTTGGTTTACAAGAAGCATTTGCAGATAAAGAAAGCAAAGGATATAACTGGAATAACATGATGCTACAACGTTGGGTTGATCACGAAGGTGTAGAACATAGAGTGCTTGAAGATTATCAACGTAATGTAACACTTTGTGATCTAACTGCACAACCTGATGAAATTAAACAGATTATGGCACAGGTTATTGCTGACAATAGTAAACCTAAAGAAGTAGCACAAGTTGGTGTTAAACTTATGAAGTTCTGTGCAAAGCACGAACTTAACAGAATTAGTGAACAGGTTCAAAGTTATAGCGAACCTTTAAATGCAAGGTACGGTGTTTAATGGAATTAATGGACGAAAACTTTCTTGATGCATATGAATTAATAGGTTGCCCAGAACCTAATGTACAAGAGTTTATTAAGTCTTTACCAATTAACTTAGGTAGACCTGTACCAACAGATAATTGGTATCGAGAAGATGCCGCTAAAAGAATGGGTAAGATCTTAGAAGATTTACCTGTCCAAAATATGTCTGTACAAGGAATTCTGGAGTTAAATAACTTAGCAAATATGCCAGAAGACCCTTATACTTTACAAGCATTAAAGGATATAAGTGGTAAAGAAGGCTATAAAGAAGTCTTTAAAAGCGAAATGCTCAAACGTGATAAACGTGATTATCGTGAAAGAGAATTTCCTTTAGGGCCTATTTTAGAAGCAATTGAAGCCGGAACTTGTCGTCCACTGTTAATTGTAGAATTAGATAGCGGTCGATATGTAATTGACGGAAGAACAAGATTATATGCGGCGTTAGCGGCAAATAAAGAAGTAGCCGTTAAAGTTGTAACAACTGAAACTTTTGGAGGACTGAATGACGAGAATTAAAGCAAACCCAATCGTAGCAGGAAAATTTTGGATTGTCGAAGAAGACGGTGAACGTATAGGTACTTTATCTAAACAAGAAGATAAAACTTATATGTATTGTTGTAACACACACACAAAATTTTACGAAAACGAAAAACAATTAACACGAGACGTTGATATCGAATGGGGTATCAAAGATGCAAAAACTGTAACTACAGATAAAGAAGTTCATGGTTTTAAAACATCTTGTACACCTCATAATGCAATGTATGATGTAAAACGCAAACTACCTTTGTTTACAAAGAGTAAAAAATCTAAATCATTGTACTGTGCAGGATATTATATTATTCGTTTTGAAAAAGGATGGGTACGTAGTTTTTGCCCTAAACTTGTAACTATTGAAGGCTATACTTCAAAAGGTCCTTTTAAAGATGAATTAATTATGCGTCAAGAACTTTCTAAGGCTAATGCAGATGACAAAAGAGCCGATTAACACTTCACCAATCGAAACTTTTATTCAGCAAGTAAAAACTGCTGATACTTCTCAAGCCAAAGAAGTTAAATTAACAATTCAACAAGCAAAAAATCTTGCACTGACTTTAGGTCAAATTAGTGCAAGACTACACGGCGACTTAGAAAAATTTGTAAAAGAAAATGCTGTAAAAGCAGAACAAGAAGTAATTAATGTCGAAATGGACGGTGGCGGTTTTAAAGAGTAATGCAAATTCAAACTTTATTCCAAACTGATATTTTTAAAACCCAAGCCAAGGATCATGACCAAATAAAAAGTTTTTTTCAACACGCAGTAGAAAAAGAATTTATTGCAAAAGGTCCTAACTGTGATTTTTGTAATGTTTACAGTGATTACTTTCCTGGTGCTCGACAAGTAGACTGGGACGACATACTTCCTAAGTATGAATCAACAATCAACGAATTTTTAAAATTTTACGGTTATGACACTGATAAAAATGATTGGATAATTGGTGTTGATGCTTGGTATAATGTAACAGGTAAAGGTGGTTGGGGAGAAATACACAATCATTTATCAAGTCCAAGAACTATCCAAGTATGTGCTGTACATTATGTTAAGTATGACACAAAACTGCACGAACCAACTATATTTTATAATCCATCAGCAGATGGTATACGTAGCACACAGCCTACACCTATTGCTGATAAATTACCTGCAAAATACCCTAAAGAAGTAATGCAAATAGATGTCGCAGAAGGCGATATGATATTTTTTGCACCTTATCTAAACCATAGTATTCCTGTACAAAAAACAGACGTACCAAGGATTACTACTGCTTTTAATATTACAATTACCGAGAAATAAAGATAAATATATACGTAGTTTATTATGAGGACACGTATATATGAGCAGACCTAAACCGAAGATACTGTTAGAACATATTGATAAAAAGACTTACAAGTCTGATCAGATCCTTGCGGCTGAAGCAATATGGGCAGTATTCTATCAAGGAAAGCCATTTAACTTAAAGACTCAAAATTCACTATCAAGTTTTCCTGGACCTAAGTACAAAAAAGTATCTTTTTCAAATCCAGGTCACGCACATAATCTTGCTAAAAAATTAAACGACTTGTTTAACTCCGACGAGTTTACTGTTGTTAAATTAGACAAGGGCGAAACAGTTAAAGAGGGATAAAGCAGTGTACGAATATAAGTGTAAAATTTTACGTGTAGTAGACGGTGATACCGTAGACGTTGATATTGATTTAGGTTTTGGAGTATGGCTTAAAAAAGAACGAGTTAGAATGATGGGGATAGATACCCCAGAATCAAGAACCAGAGACAAAGTAGAAAAGAAATTTGGATTAGCGGCTAAAGCATTTGTAAAAAGTAAAATGCCTGTAGGAAGTATGCAAGTACTTAAAACAGAAATAGATAGATCCGGCGAAGATAAAAAAGGAAAGTTTGGACGTATCTTAGGAGACTTTTTAATTGATGAAGATCGCTTAACAGACATTATGGTTTCCGAAGGACACGCAGTTGCATACTTCGGTGGTAGCAAAGATGAAATCCAAATGAAGCACATAGCCAACAGAGAAAAACTTCTACGCGAAGGCAAGGTAAAGTGAACTGGAAAGAAACATACACAAAGATTTTCCTAAAACAAGCAAATATCAGTATAACAGAAACAACTATTAAACAGTATATGCCTACATGGTGGCAAAATACAAGATCAAAAGATACTGGAGGTTTGCGTTTAACTGATGCTGGATTCTTATTTGTTACTGAAAAAATAGATTTACAATACTACGAAGTACCGTTTCCGCAAGATTTCGAACTTACAACTAATACTGTAATATGGTTAGATAGATTTATTACTTGTCCATACTACTTAACCAAGCAAATGATTGTTGTATTTGACGAAAAGAAAGCACTCGAACTACATCTTTTTAGCGGAGATGTTAAAAAATACGGCCTAACTAAAGCACTAAAAAGAGCCGACGAAGAACTAACTCCTTGATTTTATTGACTTTTTAGTCTAACCAAAATCCAAAAAAAAATAAAAAAAACACTTGACCTTTTGAACGTGTGACTGTATTATATATACATACTTAGAAATTAAGTATGGCACTGAAACACAAAGGAGTACAAGATGGAAAATATCGCAACTCGGACTATTAGTCCAAACAACGCAAAGAAGAGCATTCTTCGAGCATTTAACAAAAAACGTCCAATTTTTATTTGGGGTGCACCAGGTATTGGTAAATCCGATATCATTCACCAAATTGGTGAACAATTAGATGCACTTGTAATTGACGTTCGTTTGTCACTATGGGAACCTACAGACATTAAAGGTATTCCATACTATGCGGCAAATGATAACACTATGAAGTGGGCACCGCCACAAGAACTGCCAACTGCACAGATGGCAAAGAAGTATAAGACTATTATACTTTTCTTAGATGAAATGAATTCTGCGGCGCCGGCTGTACAGGCCGCGGCATATCAGTTGATCCTTAACCGTAAGGTAGGACAATATGTATTGCCAGACAACGTTTTGATTGTTGCCGCTGGTAACCGTGACGCTGACAAAGGTGTTACTTACAGAATGCCTGCTCCGTTGGCTAATCGTTTTGTTCACTTAGAACTTAAAGTTGACTTTGACGATTGGTTTAGTTGGGCAACCGAAAATAAAATCCACACAGATGTTGTTGGATATTTGACATTTGCAAAGAAAGATTTATATGACTTTGATCCTAAGTCACCAAGTCGTTCATTTGCAACACCTCGTTCTTGGTCATTTGTTTCCGAGTTACTCGAAGACGACGATGACGAGAATACCACTACCGATTTGGTTAGTGGTGCAGTAGGCGAAGGCCTTGCTGTGAAGTTCATGGCCCATCGTAAGATGGCATCACAACTTCCGAACCCTTCGGATATTTTGATTGGTAAGGTAAAAGAGTTAAAGACAAAAGAAATCAGTGCCATGTATTCCTTAACTGTCTCACTCTGCTATGAACTTAAAGAAGCCTGCGATAAAAACGATAAAAAGTTTGATGATAAAGTCAATAACTTCTTACGTTTTGCAATGGATAATTTTGACACTGAATTGGTTGTTATGGGTATTAAACTTGCCCTTACACAATATGAACTTCCGATTGATCCAGACGAAGTCGAGTGTTTTGATGAATTCCATGAAAAGTTCGGCAAGTATGTAACTGCCGCACAGGCTTCTTAATACTTTTGGGTAGGGCATTTTGGTGTCCTACCCATTCTTTTTTGGTTGACAAATTCCATTAAATAATGTATTATATAAACATAATAAGGCACAAGGAGAACATGGCAAATGACTGTAGCAACTAAAGAACAAGTAGAAGTACCAGAAATTGAAGTAACTGACGAACTTCGTGCAGAAGTATTAGATAAAATTATTGTCGCTCGTATTGGTCTTCTTATGAGACATCCGTTTTTCGGAAACATGGCTACACGACTTAAAGTGCAAGAAGCAACTGAATGGTGTCCAACTGCCGCTACAGACGGCCGTCACTTGTTCTATAGTGTTCCTTTCTTTGCTAATATGACAAACAAAGAAATTGAGTTTGTTATTGCACATGAAATTCTACACTGTGTTTATGATCATATGACACGTAGAGAAAAACGTGATCCACAAATCCATAACATTGCCGCTGACTACATTGTAAACAATATTCTTGTTAGAGATAAGATTGGTGAGAAACCTAAAGACATTCCTATCTTCCAAGACTTTAAATATGACGGCTGGACTTCTGAAGCAGTGTATGACGATATCTTTGAAAAGTATGACGAAGAAGAATTAAAACAACTTGGTCAACTTCTTGACGAACATATTGATTGGGACAAAGACGGTGACGGAAATGGTCCTGGTAAAAAAGATAACAAGAAAAAAGGTCCTGGAAATAAACCATCTTATAGCAAAGAAGAACTACGTAAGATTAGAGATGAAATTAAAGAATCTATGATGTCATCTGCACAGTCAACTGGTGCTGGTAATTTACCTGCAGAAATACAACGTATGATCAAAGAATTGACTGAGCCTAAAATGAATTGGCGTGAACTGTTGCAACAACAGATTCAGTCAACTATTCGTAACGATTTTACTTTTAGTCGTCCTTCACGTAAAGGTTGGCACACTGGTGCTATACTTCCAGGTTTAAACTTTGAAGATACTATTGATTTATGTATTGCTATTGATATGAGTGGTTCAATTGGTAATGAACAGGCTCAGGTATTTTTAGGAGAAGTTAAAGGTATTATGGAGCAGTATCAAGACTATAACATTAAATTATGGTGTTTTGATACAGAAGTTTATAACGAGCAAGATTTTGATGCGGCAAATGATGATCTACTATCTTATGAAGTACAAGGTGGTGGCGGTACTGATTTTATGTGTAATTGGGAATACATGAAGGAAAACGACATTGTACCTAAGAAGTTTATTATGTTTACAGATGGTTACACTTGGGATAGTTGGGGCGATGCTGATTACTGTGATACAGTATTTGTAATTCATAGTCATCACAACAAGGATTTAGAAGCACCGTTTGGAGTAACTACACACTATGAAAATGAAACCAAATCCGCTTAACTTTTTTGGAATTAGAAGATTAGAATATCCAGGACCTCATTTAGAGTACATGGAATTATCCCAAGGATATAATTTGGATAAAGCACTATGTACTTGGATTGAAAATCATTGTAAAAGTCGATATTATATAGGAAGATCTATAGGTATTGATAGCACCAATAGTATACAAGCCAAAGTAAGAATCGGTTTTGAGAATCCAAAAGAACTCTCATATTTCGCTTTGGCGTGTCCACTTTTAAAATACAAATAAGTAATTAAGTATGCATATTACTAATTTAACAAGGAGAATGACATATGTCTGATACAAATACACAACAAACTGCCCCAGGTCAAGCACCTGCACAAGGCGGTGCAGTTGAATTGACAGTTCAGGATCTTAACACACTAAGAACTGTTATTGATGTTGCTACTCAACGTGGCGCATTCAAAGCAAACGAATTGGCGGCTGTAGGTACGACTTATAACAAGTTAGATACTTTCTTACAGCAAGTTCAAAAACAACAGGCCGACGCCGCGAAAGCAAAAGAAGGTGAAGCACCTGCTACACCACAAGCGGCTCCTGTAAGTGGCGCTGATGCATCAGCGGCTTTATCAGGTGAGCCTACATCGGAGACAAAATAATGGCTACAAAACATATCGGAAGATTAAAATCAAACAAGAGAAAAGTTGCTGTAGCATACAGAACTATTCCTGGAGACCACGAACACGCATTAGTAGTGTCAACTGAAAACTTAACAGATTCAGATCATGATGTTTTAATGCAGTTGGTAGATTCACCATCAGGTCAGGACTCATATGAACTTGCAGAAGCAATGGCACGTACACGTCTTTCAGACGGTAGTGTAATGTTAGCACGTTTTCACTCGCAAGGCAAACTTGTTAAAGTTCCAACAAGCGAAGTGTTAATGACTCCAACTACAAATACTACTATTGAGTTAGATGAGTTGAACAAACTTATTGCTGAACAGAAAGGTGTTAGCATCAAAGATATTGCATTATCAGAAGATGTACAACCTGTTGCAACTGCACAGACAGTACCAACTGGCGATGCAACTGCTCCTTCAGAAGAACCAGTAACAGCACCTACTACAGAAGGTGTACTATCAGATGAAGATTTAGCGGCACAATATCGCTCACAAGCAGATGCTATGTTTAAAGAAGCAAAGAAACTTCGTGAACAAGCAGAAGAACTTGCACCCACTAAGAAAAAGACTGCTAAGGCTTAACTTAGATGGGGGGCAGGAACCTAAAACTTCCTGAAGACGTAATCAGACATTGGCCTGAAGTATTCAAGAATATAGAAGTAAAAACTATACCTCTTGAATACCTTCAGCATATTGAGGTTAAGTTTAATAACAGGAAAAAGTGGATTATCGAATGTAGTCCCAACGTCTCTCAGAAGAAATTTGAGAAAGACATTAGGGATCTATTCCAAGAATACGGTTCTAAAATCGTTAGTGTTGACTTTGCTATTGACAGTCAACGTATAAAAAATGATATACAAAAAGGTACCCAAAAGGTGTTTAAAAACGCCAAAATACGTAAATAATGTATATTATTAAAAGAAGTCATATTGCATAAATACATATAGCAACATTAAGACTTCGGGAGTAAGTAAGTATGGCACTTAAAATTAGAAGAGGATTAGAGGCGGATAGAGCGGCCCTTACAGGCTCTAACCCAGCGGCGGGTGAGCCTATTTTCGTAACAGATACTGGTAAACTATGGGTAGGTGACGGTGTAACAACTGGCGGAGTCCAAATTAACCCAGACCTAAGCATTGGTAACTTAACTGATGTAAACGATTCTATTAATCCTGCTACAGGCCAATTGCTTACTTGGACCGGTTCCGAATGGGACGCACAGACTTTAGAAGTTGTACAAGATATTCAAGATCTTAATAATGTTAATACTACCGGTGTTGCTAACGGTAAAATTCTTAAATATGATGCGGCTCTTAACAATCCTGATGGTTCAACAGGCGGCTGGGTAGTAGGCGATGAAAACTTTGATTCGTTTGATTTAGACGCTACACTTGCTGGTAAGAGTGTCGGACTGTTTGGCGACTTTGCAATGACAGGTCTTCAAGCACCAACAGACGGTCAATACTTACTATGGGACGATGCTAATGGTTATTGGAAACCAGGAGACATTAATTTCGATAGTGGTGCTGTTCAATCAATTACTGCTGATGTTACAGGTTCAGTGTTTGGTGATGATTCAACATTACTTGTTGATGGTGTAAATTCAAAAGTATTATTAAACAACGGTGTTATTAATATCGACAATGACTCTGTTGTTTCAACAACTGCATTAGTTAACATTAGTAATCCAACAGAACCAACAAGCACAATTTTACAAGCATGGAACCAAGATTACAACAGTGCAATTAGAATAAATTCATTAAACGGTACAAATTCTGCACAAGTATCAGGTATGGTATTTAATGGATACTATGGAGGATTTTCAAACCTTGATGGAACTTTATCAGGCAACGAAATTAAAGGTACAGCAGGAAACTATGTTTCAACAATAGTTGCTACTGCTTTTGACCCAGACTTTAACAATGGTACTAAAGTAGTTTCATCAGGTATTTCATTTAGATTAGATCCAAACGGTTCAATTGCAGATGATCAAGCACCAGGACAAATAGAATTCTTTACAAACGCAGGCACAAACACTGCACCAGATCTAAAAGGTATGATCTTTGATAGTGCAGGTCAACTTGGTGTTAACAGAGCAGATGCAAGATCAACTGTAGATATTAATGGTGTTCTTACATTAGAACCACAAGCGGCGGCACCAACTACTCCAATTATTGGTATGATTGCTGTTGCTAATAAAGTTGATTGGGATCCTGTAAGTTCAGTAGGTTCAACACCTTATCCAGTATTCTACAATGGTAGTGCTTGGGAATCTATGGTTTAATCCAAAACTGGATTACTTTCAAATCTAAGACTTAACGCTAAACGATCTTGCTTTTCAACTCCAAAAAGTTGATGAGGTACACTTGTATTAAAGAATGTTGGCTTAGTTAGATAAAACTTTGCTACTTCTTCAAATTCACTGTCGTCACTAAACTTAGAATAAGTTGTTCCATCTGGTAAATCAATATTAATTTGTTCACCCTTTACTAAATTATACATCTTAGTACAAGTTCCTTCACAACCAGATATAGGAAAGTTTAGTGCGATATTTCTATTGTCGTCCATTAGATCAATGTGCGGTATTGCTACTTCAGGCTGTTTATAATCAGCAGTAACTTTAATTCCTACTGCAAGAATTATTTTTAATTGTTCTTTATCTGCCCATTGCATAAACAAAGGACATTGCTTTTTAAAATCGTTGACATCTAATTTAACAAAAGGAACATTACTTGATTGAAGATTGTCAATACCCCAATCTTTTATTTCATTGCTAATACGTTCATCAATATCAAATTGCTTAAAGTAGAACATGATCTTCCCACGGATTGTTTTTAAGGTGTTCTAAGAAGTTGTCTGGATTTAATTTCCATACAGTTTGTATTACACCTCTATAATCTATTTCTTTAATTTTAGTAAACAGTCCTTGTTTAGCCATAATTGGTAGCCAAACTCTGTGTACTGCTCGTTGTGAACCGCCTTCTAAATCGTTGGTGGTACAATACATATTACTATCTTTACCACACCATTCGATCATCTTAGGTACATAAAAACGTGATGTAACATCTTCATTACGTTTCATCTTACCCATTGATCCTGCAGAATGCATCATGCCTCCTACAGCACAGGTTCTTGTTAATATACGATAACTGTTTTCACCCATCTCAGGAAATGTATGTGCGGCAACTGCACCCATGGCTTTATCTTCTTTGAATAGTATCCATACCTGGGCACGTTCTTCATTGTTAAATGCATCAATCATAATTTTTTGATTTGAATTATTTACGTAACCTTGTGCGGCGGCTTCTTTGTAAAACTCTGTCAAATCCATGTCTGGACTATATTCTAAAAGTTTATAATAAGTTTTCATAATTGAATGCTATCCTATGAAGTACACGTTCTTCCATTTTATCAAACGCCCATCTTTTGTGTATGCTTAACCATTGTTCACTAATAACAATATCACCATCGTCCCATTCATGATCATAACAGAACTGTGGTTGTGTTACGTGTTCAATTAGTCTACCCATTAAATCATTAAACTGTTCTTCTGTTTTTCCAGGCATTCCAAAAATTTGCAAGAAAGGAAAATACAAACCTGTATAACCTGCATCATTAGTATGAACTAATCGAAAAGGTTTGTCTTCGCTGTGATGTTCCACAAAGAATTTACTTGGACTGTAAGAACCACTTTTATATCCCAGGGTAATATGTATATCTTTAATTTCTTCTTTTGTAGCATCATCTAATGCATTATAACTTTCAATATTATTAATCCAACTTGTTTTACTACCTTTTGTACCTGTAACACCGTATAACCATATCAAAGGATCACGTTCATAATTACTTGCTTGGTTGGCGTGCCAGTCGAGTGCAGATGTATGGCCAAATAAACCTTCTTCACCCTTTTCATTCTTTTGTCCTGTTACTCTAAGAATATGATGTCCAACTGCAAGATGTTCTGTGCGTTGTCCTTCTCGAGGTTTAGTTGGATCTATAATAAACTGACACTTACCAATCTTAGAACAAAATGCAACTTCATCTTCTGGCTCAAGATCTTGA
>Ga0181582_10000930_pt1 | contig 21934 bp, 12 predicted proteins | sample 071ome_32_FD_132438 | JGI IMG/M metagenome (GOLD analysis project Ga0181582, IMG submission 132438) | Coastal salt marsh microbial communities from the Groves Creek Marsh, Skidaway Island, Georgia - 071405AT metaG (megahit assembly) | ecosystem: Environmental > Aquatic > Marine > Intertidal...
ATGCAATTGTGTGCTGCACTCAAGTGTGAATCTCTTGACGGAATGGTCGAAAAGCTAGAAGGCATGCAAGGTGCCTTAAATGATGCTGCTGATGCTGCTGAAAAACCTAAAAATTCTTTAGAAACTGTCGGTGAAGCCGCCGGAGGTTTGTCTAAAAAGCTGGATGCTACAAAGGTTGCCGCTGTAGGTGCTGGTGTCGGTTTGATATCCGGATTTAAGGGTGCTTTGGGAATGTTCAGCGCTGTAGGCAAAGGCATTACAGGGATCGTAGGCTCCTTAGGACAAATTGGAGCAACCATACTCAAGACACCATTTAAGATGATGTCAGGTCTGATTGGAATGGCACAGTCTGGAGGCGGTGGTCCTTCTCCTATTCGCGAAGAGCTAGAGGCTATTCGAGGTGAGTTTGGTGACTTGGCAACAAATGAAGGTAAGGCAGTAGCGTCTTCATTGGGTCAGGTACAGTCTCAGATGGGTGATCTCGCCGGAACAGGCCTTAGTGTCAGACAAGTGTACGGATCTGGTCCAGGTGGTGTTGCGGCTGCAATGAAAGACATACATGAGTTGGCAACTGCATTAGGACCTGCACTTAACGGTCTGACAGACGTTATTGCTAAGTCTGGTGTTGAGCTCTCAATGTATCGAAAAGGCTTAGGGCTTACAGCAGAACAACAAGCCTCAATGCTTAAGCAAGCTTCAATGGCTGGCAAAGATCCAGTCGGAGAAATGAATAAGTTTGCCTCCATGGCAATTAACATGGGTGAGCAGTTTGGTGTCAATGCAAAGGTTGTTGGTAAGTCTATGGCTGAGATGTCAGCAGACGTTGCCAATTTCGGCCAATTAAGTGTCAAGGAATTGGGCAAGGCAGCAATCTTTGCCAATAAGTTAGGAATCGCCGCCAAGGATCTTCAAGGCGTTATCAGTAAGTTTGATAATTTTGAAGATGCAGCTAAAGGCGCTGGAGAAATGGCGCAAGCATTCGGTATGAATGTTGATGCTATGGAACTGATGAACGCTCAGAATCCAGCTGAGCGACTCTCAATGTTGCAAAAAGCTTTTAAAGAAACAGGTAAGTCTGTTGAAGATATGAGCCGACAAGAATTAAAGATGTTGGCTAGTCAAGCAGGTCTATCAGAAGAAGCAGCCAAGCTTGCATTTAGTCAGAAAGGTATGGCATTAAGCTATGATGACATATCAAAAGGCGGTGACAAAGCAGAAAAGAAGCAGCTTTCTCAAGCTGAGGCAATGGATAAGCTGGCTACTTCTATCCAGAAGATGACACAAGGCGGTGGAGGCGGCGGATTTAAAGGTTTCTTTGATGCTTTCTTGCAAGGATTTGGCGACGGGATTAAAAAATCTAAAGAATTTCGCGCTGTAATGCGTAATATTCGAAAGTCACTTAAGGTTGTGTTCCGAGCAGGCAAGCAAATCGGCAAAATGTTTGTCAAGATGTTTCCAGGTGTCAAGCAATTCTTAAAAGGCTTACAAGGAATATTTGATCCTAAGAAATTTAGTGGCTTGATGAATGATGTCAAGAAAATTTTTAAAGGATTCTTTACAGACTTGGGCAAAGATCCTGTTAAAGCCACAGAAAAATTTATAGATAAAATTCAAGGCGCATTTAAAAAGTTCTTTGGAAAACAAGGAAGCGCCGGAAAAGACGTCATGGAAGGTGGTTCTAAGATCCTTAAAGCTGTGAAGGGGATCTTTAAAGCACTTTTAGGTATGGCAATCAAGGGCTTGACAAACCTTGTTAAGAATATCACACATGCGATTAAAAATCCAAAGCCGATCAAGACCGGTCTAGGCAAGCTTTTTAGTGATCTAGGAAAAGAATTTGGTAGTTTGTTTAAGGCACTTCTGCCGCCTCTAGGAAAAGCTCTCGCTGATTTGGGACAAACACTATTTGATAAGTTCAAGCCAAAGCTTATCAAGGTAGGTAAGGTTGTTCTTACTGCTGCACTTACAAAAATGTTTTTAGTTGCAGCACTTTCAGCTGTCAAGGGCGCAGTTATGGGCAAGATTGGCTCAATTATTGCAGGCGCCTTTGGCAAAATGTTTGGGGGAGTCTCAAAAAATCCAAGTGCGCTTAAAGGTGCCTCGCAAATGGGCAAAGGAATGGCTAAAGGCGGCGGGATGGGCAAAGGCTTTTCTGGATTCATTAAAGGCTTCGCCGGAATGAAGATCGGCGACATTATTAAAGCAGCTCTAAAACTATCAATCCTCGCAGTTTCATTCATACCTGTCGTTAAGATATTTGCCTTTGCTGCTGTAGAAGCTTATAAAGCCATAAAGAAAGAAGATCCGTTAAAGGTTGCTGCCGGCATGATATCATTGGCAGTGACTGTTGGTGCCGCTGCAGTACTTTCTAAGGCTGGACAAAAAATTAGTGCAGGAGGAATAGGAAAGGCTATTGTCGGTCTATTGGCTGGTGCTGCTATGTTAGGTGTTGGTGCAGTTGCATTTGGTAAGGCATTAAAAGTTGCAGCACCAGCATTTGATGGTGTCGATTGGAAAAAGGTACCTGCTGCAATGATTGGTCTAGCAGTTTCAGCAGGTGCCGCAGTTTTATTAGCAAAAGCAGGTGAAAAAATCAATGCCGGATCTACAATTAAAGCTGGACTCGGACTTCTAGCTGGTGCCGCTTTCTTAGCAACTGCAGGTGTCGCGTTTGCTGCTGCCTTAGGCGTTGCCAATATCGCGATGGGCCTGGTCAATATGAAAGAAGCTGCTAAGAACATGGGAATGCTTGTTCTGGCAGTTGGAGCCACTGTCCTTCTTGGTGCAGCCAGCATTCTAATGCAACCTCCAGTTATGATTCTGGCAGGCACAGGAGCCTTAGCAGGTGCTGCTTTCTTGGCTGTGGGCGGTGTTGCTTATGCAGCTGCTTTAGGTGTTGTCAACGTAGTAATGGGTAAGGTTGATATGAAGTCAGCTGCAGCTAATATGGGTCTTTTGGCAGCAGCAATTATTGCTACAGTTCCAATGGCAGTTGCTTCCGCACTGCTCCTTATTCCCGCCATGGTCGGCATGCCTGGTGCCATTGCAGGTGCAGGTTTTCTAATGACAGGAGCATGGGCATATGCAAACGCATTAAGTTATCTTCAGGACAAGCTTGGAAAGATAAAGATGCTCGAAGCTGCAAAGAACATGGGACTTCTAGCAACAGCTCTAATTGCGACCATACCGATGGCATTGGCAGCTGCAGCTTTAACAGTTCCTGCAGTAATTGGCATGGTAGGAATTCTTCCAGCTTCAGGATTCTTGGCACTAACAGCTAAATTAATGGGTGGCGCGCTGGAAGACTTTGGGGCAATGAACATTAATGGACAAGCAGTAGTCAAGAACGCAAAAGCATTAAGTGCTGCCATGGGTGCTTTGGTGACCACTGCACTTACTGCTGTTCTTTTGGTTCCGTTTGCTGTACCATTTATTGGCGGCTGGCTTATGAAAAAAGGTATTGAGCTCATCGGTGACTTTATGAGTCTGATTGCTAACAATATGGTTCAGCCGTTGGCAGCATTTGCAGCAATGCCGATACCAGCTTCAGCCGCCTTAGGAAAGAAGATCGACATTATTAATGCTGCTATTGATGGAGTTGCAAAAATTGGTGACGTTGCACTTGGTTTGGCAGCCATAGATACAGCTGCAGTTGAGGAAGGTGGAAATCAAGGCGGTACAATAAAAGCGGTAACTAAATTTATGGATGTTCTAATAGGTGGCATCTCAGGTATGATTACATCCATTGGAACAGTTGCCAACTCAATACCTGAAGATCAAATTGGAGCAGTAGGCGCAATTGCAAAGGTCATTGAAGGTCTAGGAAAACTAATTGGAGGAGTCGTACCACCGATTGCTGATCTAGCACAAACCATGATCGAATCATCAACAGAGGGTGGCGGTATATTCTCATCTGGTAAAGTAAATACAGCCAAATTTTCAACAATGATGTCTAGTGTCCAAGGAATGATGACATCTATTTTTGACACGATTAAAGCTAGTATCGGACCTATGATACAAGAAGTATTGAAAGTCGAGATACCAAAAGGAGAAGGTACTCAGCAAAGAATAGAGCTCATTGCAAAAGTTATTGATATCATGTCCAAGTTTTTGGATCCTGCACAAGAAATACTAAAAATGACACAGGAGCAGGAAAAGAAGAAAGGGTGGTTTGATAAAATAGTAGATAAGATTAAGGGTCGAAAACCTCAAGACACCATGATGGGAACTTTAAGAAATCTGATGTCCAGCCTTGTTGATATGATTAAGACAAACTTACCTGAAATTGTGTCTGCAGTAACTACAGCTGCAGACTCTGTTACAGGAGGTGGGGATATAAAATCAATTGAGCCAAAGATAAAACTAGTAGGATCTGCTATGGAAGTCATAAGTAAAATGACTGCTCAGTTATTCAAGACTTTGGAATTCGTAAAAAGCAAAAAGACAGGAAAAATTGATTTTGGTGCTATAGAGTCTTTATTTGGTCCGAAAGATAAGCCTAGAGAAAGTGTGCTGTATCAAATTACATCATCTGTTGGTAGAAGTTTGTATTTTATTATTTCTGCTATTGTTAAATCTGTTGCAAAACTAGATGCAACAAAAGTTGAACCCGCAATCAAGCTCGTATCCGCAGCAATTGATTCTGTTTCTAAGTTTGCTGGTGCAATAATGGACACTATGAAGTTGGTATTGCCAAAAGGAGGAAGCCTTAAAAAGGTAGAATCGGCGCTTCCTACTGTTTTGAAAATGATAAAAAGCATATCAACAACCATGTCTAAATCTCTACATGCAGTAATTACACCAATTTTAAAGACTGCTGCTAAGATCGGCGGTAAAGGATCTGATCAAACAAAAAAAGGAATGGAAATGATATCGACTGCTTTGAGTGCAGTTGGTGAATTTGCAGGAGCATTAAAAGATGTCATGAGCCTGGTGCCTGCTGACACCAAATCGATCGATCCATTTAGACTATTAAATGTAATGACGACTGTAAGTTCAGTATCTTCTTCAATAAAGACTGAACTACCGGGTCTTATTAAGGCACTTATGGCATCTGTTGAAGAAGTTAAAAAGGCAAAGATTCGAACTTCAGACGTCAATAAGGTCTCTAAGCTCCTAGAAGGTGTAGGTGTATTTGCATCTGCAATGAAAGACATTATGGGAATTCTGCCTCCTCTCAAAAAAGGAGAAAGCAAAACCATGTCAGAAAGACTATCTGTGATTGGTGAAGTAGCCAATGCAGCTCAGGAAGGTATAAAGACTGTAATTAACGGAATGTCAAAGCTTGTCGAAAATATTCAGAAAACAAAAGTTACACATTCCGGAATTAATAAGCTAAATAAGTTCTTCAAAGGCATGGCTGGATTTGCTGAAGGACTTTCAGCTTTGCAAGGTTTAAAATCAGCCGATCAAAGCGTCAAGCAGGTAATAGATTCAATTGCTGAAGCCCTAGGCACCAAAGACGCCGGAACCGGTATACACAAAATGATCGATTCTTTAGGAAACATGGATACAAAACTCTTAGGAAAAGCATCTACTAATATGTCTAAGTTTTCTAGAATGATGACAAAGAGTGTAGGTCCAGCATTTAACGTTCTAGAAGAAATGGATGGAATGACTGCTGATAAAATTGTGACAATTAATCAATCAATAGAAGAGCTTAAGAATACTCTTACGGCTATAAATGACATTGAAATGTCTACAGTTATAGAATTGGCGAAAGTGTTGGCAAATCCATCTAGTAGACCTCTTAAGATGCAAGTAGAGCAACCGAAGCCTTTTGTGATTAACGCAAACTTTACGCTAAATATTGATTCTAAGAAGATGGCACAAACTATTGCTGCTACGGGTGAAGTTGCAGCATCAAGTGACGGAACCAAGTAATGAGCAAAGACAATAAAAATAAATACGAAGGCGAAACCTTTCAGAGGGTTATAAAAGAAACCATGGTTGCTAACAGTGTTCCCAACATGATGTCTAAGCTTATTGAAGACTTTGATGAAAAACATCGTCAACAAACACTTGACAAAGTCAAAGGGTTATCAAGCGTAGTCGACCGGTTAAAATACTTATTAGAAAAAGTAAAAGAGGAGACAGTCGATGACAAAGAAGACGAGTGATACTCAATCTGATATCAAGGAAACTCCTCAAAAGCTTTATAATCCTAGATATGAGTCGACAGGTGATGATATTACAGGCAATGTTGTCATTGGAAATCACGACATATCAAAAACTTCCAAAGCTACATTAGGTGACTTTTTATCTCGCGTCACAAAAGGAGAAGCTGGTTCAGCTAAGAAGCCAAATGCATTCGCAGTAGATCCGGATCTTGTTGATATGAGACTGACCGATCCGTCTACAGGATTGCCGGCAAATCAGACAAATCCTCAAAAAGGAAAAGGGGACTCTAAAAAGCTAAAGACAGCAGGCACGACTCTAGGCAGTTTTATAGATACAGTTGACGACGATGCAAAAGCAAAGTTTGACAACCTTAGTACTGGAGATTTTAACAATGCAGAAGGTATTGCATCTTTAGCAAACAAAGACGATAAAAACAGTCAAAAATTTGGTCATACTGTTTATTCTGACATTGAGCCTGTCCAACCAACAGGTACAAACTTAGGTGCACCTCCGACTTATGCCCCGGCAGGATCTGAAGTTCAAAAAAAGATATCAGCTGTTTTGACTTCGAATCGTTTTAATCCATCACCTCAAACACCGTTTATGCAGGATAATTCTGCTTTAAGCCTTGGATACACTAAACAAACGGAGTTAGGTAAATACACACAGAATCAACCAACTGTAAAGATTGATGATATATCAAAAGTCGGCCACCAAATGGTTGTCGCAGGAACAGGACACGATGCTGATCTTGAAAGTATGCTGGTTGCAGGAGTCCTTCCGACTCTAGAGCAAATCACCGGCCTTAAGATGGTTGACACACAGGGGTTAAGACCACGATCAATGCCGGCAGCTTCATCTGTTGCTGAAGATAAAGGTGAGCTGGTAAAAGGTGAGAGCGACAATAAGAGTTATGGTCATTTACATTCACCGATTGAACCTTACGCAGAAGCATTGCCAGTTGGATCATTTATTAATACTGTTGCAGGAATTGTAGCACTTAGCCTGGCAACTGTTGTTATAAGTCAACTGATTGATTTACTTAAACCGTCAGATTCAGGTACACCTAGAACTCCTGTCAACCCAGACAAGCCACATACTTTGCAAAAAGGTAAGCATATGACCAAAGGTCAAAAGACCGGGGATATGATCTGGACAATGCTGGGTGTGCCGGCTGTTCAATTTGATTTTTCTGAATGTGTTTACCTGGGTATTTTATCTTTCTACGGCATTAAAGAACTTCCTTCTGGCGGTGATCTAGACTTAAACAGTCTTTTAGAAAGTGCACAGACAGTTGCGGGCTCACCGGGTTACTATGGTGCTATAACAAGATCTGTTATTAGAGATGTTGATCAAATTGTTCAAGCGACCTCTAATATTCCTTTTGGACCAGATGCTTTATTACAAATTTTTAACATTGTTGAGGCTTTAACATCATCTGCAACATGGAAATTCTTGATGCAGATGGCAAAGCTAGGAAACCAGATACGATCTGGAATTGACGGCCTCAAGTCTTTAGGAAATCCTCAAGATGTAGATGGAATGCTGGAATCTCCAAATACGCGAATTTCCAAGAGTAGAGCAAAACCAGTTCCTGGAGGTGCAAAATATCCTGGGTCAAAGCTTGAGAGTCGTCTCGCATGGAGACATAGTGCTTCTCCATCTAGATATATTTTACCAGATAGCTTTAAAAACGCTTTAATATCTGCCAAAAGAGGTAAATCCAGTAGTTCACTTTCCGAACTTTATTTTGCCAACGGAGGCAAACCGGCAAAAGAAGATATTGACGGCGGAGGAAATTTAAATAGTTTCAACAAGAGCCTAACATCGGGAGACACACCAGGCAGACTGTCTAATGAGTACGTTGAGTTTATAGAAAATGCTTTAGAGGCTGAGTATATGCCTTTTTATTTTCATGACTTGAGAACAAATGAGATCATATCATTTCACGCATTTCTAGGTGCGTATTCTGACGGGTTTAGTACGGATTATACGTCAACTTCTGGATACGGAAGATCTGACGATGTCAAGATTTATAATAAAACAACCAGATCAATTAGCTTTGACTTTACGGTTGCAGCTACATCAGAAGCAGACCTGGATGTTATGTACTGGAATATTAATAAAATAGTGTCAATGTGCTATCCTCAATGGTCTCGAGGACGTCAAATGATTAACGGTGACGATGACAAGTTTATTCAGCCGTTCTCTCAAATACCAACAGCAAGCCCTATGATACGTGTTCGCTTAGGTGACATGCTTAAGTCCAACTATTCTAAGTTTGGCTTACAGAGGCTTTTTGGTCTAGGAAATTCTGATACAGAGTTTAATATTGACAAGAAGACTGACACAGACGCAGCAGCAAAGAAACAACAACTAGAAGCTCAGAAAAAAGCTCAAGAAGAAGCTATAGAAATATTCAATATGAAGCAAATGTCAGTTGCCGGACTTGTTCAGGCGGGTTCTAACTTAGATGATTTAGGATATGCTGAAGGTGATCTTGTTCTTTTAAACTCTAACCCTACGAAATATTGGCCAAGAACAGCTGATGGAAAAATGGGTTCTGAGCAAAGCCCAGAGGTTGGCCCTGAAGCGATCGAAGGAAGACTTCACCAATATTCGCAAAATGTTGAAGTTGAAGTAATTAAAAGAGTTCCTGCTCCTAATAACGAGCCAACTGGGTTTGGAGCAGCTGCTGCTGCTTTATTGGGAGATGATCCACCTGCTTGGGACGGCAAAGGAATGATGACTTACCTGGTCAAAATAAAAGAGGGATCACCTGCACACATGTCCTTAGGTAATATCAAATCTGAGTACTTGCACCACAGAGCAGAACATGGTGAAATTGTGGGTCTTTCCGAAAAAGGAAAGCAAAAAATTATTGATGAGCTAGCTGCCAAGCATATGAAAGGTGATCCACCCTCTCAGGAAGGTGAAGAAAGATTTAGAAACTTTTTTGACCCTGATAAAAACTTTATTGTTCGATCATTTGAAAGCACAAGAGGTAGAGGCTTGGCCGGTTTTATTACAGGGCTAACATTTGACTGGGCAGAGTCTACGTGGGAAATCACAAAAGGACGTAGAGCACCAAAAATGGTAAAGCTTTCAGTATCCTTCGCACCGGTACATGATCTTCATATGGGTCTTGATCATCACGGAATGATGACATCTGTTCCATTCAATGTAGGAAAATTCTCCGGCATTGTTGGAGGTGATCCATATCTTGATGATCAACTTCTTGTATCAGAAAACCATCCTTCTAGTGAAATTGCTGCAAAAGCAGAAGGCAAATCATTAGAAAAAGGCAGCGGCAAAAAGAATAAAGCAGTTGAAGCAGCTAAGAAAGCAAAGCCTTAAATAAAAGAGAGCAGACATGACAATTAGCAGGTATTCTAGAACTAATCGATTGCTCGGCGGTGTTCAACTAGGAACATCACGTGCACATTCAATTATTCACTTAGGTGTACAAAATGGTACAATTGATTATAAAACTGTTATAGTAGAAGAAGGTCAAAGGCTGGATCATATTGCTGCAAGAGAGCTTGGTGATGGTCGACTTTGGTGGGTTATCGCTGCAGCTTCAAGAATTGGTTGGTGGATGCAGGTACCACCAGGTACAGTTTTAAGAGTTCCTACAGATATATCGCAGATTAAGGCATATGTTGGATGAAAGATCGCAAGATTGATAAAATTACAAATCAGCTAGCTTCCTATTTTGGAACAATTACCAAGGCTGCATTTGTTGCTGAAATGATTGATCCAACTTACGATCCAACCTCAGACTTTTTTACGCCACCAACACCCAATCCAGAACATAAAGCTGCCAATGCATTGCTGGACATAACGGAAGGTGGCAAGACAATGTCAGAGTTTTTGCTCGGGTTGTCTGATTACACTAAGCCTAAAGACGGCGAAGAAGTTGACGTGGATTCCGTTAAGATGGGAATGGCAGAAACTTTTACGGTAACATTTGAGCCTGAGTTTGACGAAGGTGGCAAAAACTGGATTATGAATGGAAGTCCAAAAAATAAACAGCAAGGACATCCTACACCAAGCAAAACATTTTCCATTAAAAAAATGTTAGGAGTTCAAGGAGAAGGAGAGGGCACAACGATCAATGGAAAAACTAGTGATCCGGACAGATCGACATCTCCAAACCTATCATGTGTTCAAATTTGGCCAGTTAGGTTCGGGCCAGGAACCCAAGACACATCAGCACTATCGCTTTTTTTAAACGCTGTTCCTACATTAGAGTTTAGTAGATGTGTTCCATTTATAGACGTCGTAGCAATTACAAATTCACCTCAGCTTTCAAATGTAGACAACGAGGGTGGAAGAGTTTCCACTATGAGCTTAGCACAATTCTTAATGGGTGCTGACAAAGTAAAGTTTGGAGACGCGAGCGGTCAAATCGCATCTGCACTAGACGCTGATGTTTTTACAGAGTTTCAAAATAAACCACCCAAAGAATCGACTGACGAGAAAGCAGGTTCTGAAACACCACCACCTAATATACCTCCAATTGCAACAGCTGGGATGGAAATGTTCACATCTCCTCAAACACTAGTTCCAGGAAATGATCCGTATTTTGAGGCAGATTCGGATCAGTTTAGAAGGCAGAATCTTTTGACAGGAGAGACAGAGGAGTCTACAATGTCGCCAGGAGGACGTAGAGCTGCTCCTGTAATTGACAGATTTAGACCGTTTATGTCGCTCATGTCCTTGAACTTTAATGTCGCTCCAGGCGGCGGAATGTTTGCATTTAAAACAGCTAGCCTTAAACTGGTCCTACACGATAGATCTAGGTTAGCAGAAATTCAGCCTTTCATAAAGCCTGACGCATTTGGAAATTCTCATCTTTTAATAGAATATGGGTGGGCACATCCTGAATATAAGGTTCACTCTGAAATTGCCGACAGAGAAAAATATCTGATGGGTCACTTTTTAGGTGCGCTTCGCTGTAAAGAGAAGTACAGAGTAATTAATACATCTTACAATTTTGACGACGTGGGTCAAGTTGAGATTGATATCAAGTTGTCCATGATGGGTGCCAACTCTATTCATCAAGTTAAGATTGGTATGGGTGGTGCTGTTGAAGAATCTGTCAAGGTAATGGAAAAGTTAACCAAGGCAGTTTCTGAAATACTCAGAAAATCTGGAGGCAGCGGGATGGCAGCTGACGCAGGTGGAGAAGACTTTTTAACAGCATCTTCTTCTACAAGCGGCGCCATGTCAATGAAAAAAGAGACTCAAGAAAAAATTGCAAAGTTTATTTCTAGAAACTCAAAAGCTCCGGAGGGAAGTCCTCTCAAAGATCTAGCTTCTAAAATGACTGAGCTTTATGGCAAAAACGGAAAAGGCGGTGCAGCCAAAAAAGCACAAGACACTGTAGCTAATGAAGTTAAGAGAAAAGTTTCTCTCCTTAAAAAGACAGATGATCCGTGGTTTGTTGGGTATGATTGCAAAGATAATACAATCAAGGCTCCTAAGTTTGTTTCCCTAGGAAAGGTCATAATGACATTTCTAGGTCTTCCAATTGCAGCAACAAAACAGTATGATGACATACAGTTTATATTTTACTCAATTAACGACAAGGCCAGTTATGTGCACGGAATGAATCTTGCATGTTTTCCGATTGATGCTGATGATTTTGAATTAATGTTTAAAGAAGAAACCAAAAACGATCCAAACTTAAGTGTAGGACGTTTCATGGGATTCATTAACGGAAACTTTCTTGCTGATCAAGGAAATCCTGCGTATGGCATGACCAAAATATACGGAGAAAGAGACAAGGACGACCTAAAGAAAAGAAAGATGAATGCCAAATTTAAGGACGCATCACCTTCTGAAATTGCAATGGCACAAAATGAAGTACTTAAGCATGCATATGGAAATGGCGATGCTTCTGATTTAGAATTTAAAATGCCAAGAATAAAAGTTCAGATCGAATGTGTCCCGGCAGCTCCTCCAACCGAAAGTACAGGTGCTAGTTCTGGTGAAGCTCCAAAAGCTAAAAATATTCTAAGGATACATCTTTACGATGCACAAGCTACAAAATATGCTGCAATAGGAAAAATGTTGTCTGCAATGCAAGGAAATGCTACGGGTCAGATAACAGGACTGGCAGGAAAAATTAAACACGGAAACACGGGCCCGAGTGCATCAGAAGCTGCTGAAGCTGCAAAGAATGGAGAAGAAATCGATCTTAAAAGCTCTAGAGACCAAGCTTATAAAGAATTTACTGCTCTGATTCAAAAAGCAATGGATTCAAATATGCTTGAGCCTATTCCAAAGATTGCAGGAGCCAAAGTAGAGTCTGAAGGTGCTGAGTCTGTTAAGGTTGAAGAATTTGCAAAGCCTAGATTTAGAATTAAAGGAGGCTTTCCGGCACTGAAGAACTTTATAGCATCAAATATGCCGTCAGTTAGATACGGCTCTTTAGGCTCCGGAATTATGAGTGCAAATCTTTCAAGTATGCAAAATCCTCAATTAGCTACAGTCAACATGCTAAGAGCAGGTCAATCCGGTGCGACTGACCCGCAAGGTCACCGAGATGCTGGAGTTCCACTAAGAGTTGCACCTATGGAGCTAAACATTGAAACAATGGGCTGTCCTTTGTGGAGATTCGGTCAGCAAATATTCATTGACTTTGGAACTGGAACAACTGCAGACAATGTATATGCTGTTACAGGTATTGATCATTCAATTGCCTCAGGTGAATTTAAGTCTAACGTCAAGTTTGTTCAACTCAACACATTTGGTAAGTTTATTGCGATGACAGACAGGGTCGAAGAGGCACTTAACGTCATTGCGGACGAAAAAGAAGAAGACTCCAGCAGCTAGACTGTACAAATTTACATGTGCATTTACAATGTAACATGCAAATACTGTTCAACAAAAATTCTATTGGTATGGAACGACATCTTTTGATGGGTGATAATTGCATACAGTGGTATGACAATTTTGTTGACAATGTCTGGACTTTTGGATTTCACGACGCACCTCTTTCGGTCGAAACTCTAAGAGAAGTTCAATTTGAAGAACCTCTGAAAATGATTCCGGAGTCTCATGTAAAGACATTTACAGAGCTTTATCCTGATGGGTATGACTTTCAGATACCTTGGAGATGGATTCTGGGTGAAAAGAAATATACAGACTTACTACAGAATGTTGCAGAGAACGCGAAATTAAGCATCTGTGCTTTGGAAGCATCTGGATACCATAAAACATACAAAAAAATAAGAAAGTTTCTTACAGAGCTTCGTAGACCTATTGTCGATGTTGATAAACTCGCAAAATATATACATCAAAACGATAAAGGCATGACTGTTGAAACGTCTTTGAGGTCATTTGCTCCAATTGAATCTTTGGCGCCTTCTATAAAATACGACTTGGTAGGCACTGCAACAGGAAGATTGACAGTCAAGAAAGGACCAAAAATTTTAACGTTGCCTGCTAGATACAGAGATATCATTAAAGCCGAAGACGGATGTGATATTGTCCAGATTGACTTGGTGTCTGCAGAACCTAGAACTGCGTTATATGTTTCAGGAAATACAGCAGAAGGTGATGTATATAATCAGATCTCCAAAGATCTAGGATTTGACTTTCCAAGAGACGTAATTAAGGTTGCAAGTCTATCAGCATTGTATGGAGCAGGTCTAAACAGCTTAACAAATCTTTTAGGAAGCAAATTTAAAGCTAAAAGAGTTGTGGATAATTTAAAGTCACACTTTAAAGTAAATCAAGTCACAACAAAGCTGGCGCAGGAAATGAAGGAACGTGGTTATATTACAAATTTATTTGGAAGACGTCTAGCAACAAGAACTGACGAAATACAGAAAGTATATAGTCACTTTATGCAATCAACAACATCTGATGCTGCATTAAGTATGTTTTCTGACTTTTGTAAAAGTGCACTAGATGTTGACAGTAATTTCAAGTCATTTTATGTAATTCATGATGCTTTAGTGTGTCAAGTTTCAAAGTCTAAAAGACAAGAACTTCAATCAATGTCCAGAATTCTACATTTAGATGACGTTGGCGATTATGAAACGAAAATGACTTCTGTAAATGATAATTAAAAGGGTATCGAGGAGCTAGCCATGAACAGCATTAAAGATTTTCTTCGAAGAGAAGTAGCTAAATTAATCTTGGAAGAAAAAGAGAAAAGCGAACCTAAGAAAGAACCGACAAAAAAGAAAGATTCTGGTCCTGTTAAAAAAGGTAAAGTTGGTCGGGGTGGAATTAAAAAGAAAATTAAAGAGGCAGGTGCTCTTGCCAGCGAAAACCCTAAAGAGCTGATGAAGCGCCTAGGTGTATCTGGTCCGGCAGGAGGCGCAAATGATTTTGATAAAGTCGTTAGTCTTATAAGATCAGCAATATTTGGCAACGAAATAATGTCAGCTGCATATGGAGGAGCAAAGATCATAAGTCTTCCTATGAAAGAGGAGACTGTGCGTGCTGTTGAAGTTACTACTCGAAAAATAAGCCCACGTGACGGTGCTCTTTATATGTTACACACTCTTACAGGTGCTCATAATGCAGGTTTTTTGCAAGGATTGGAAAAACAACTTGAGGTTAGTATTGAGCAAGGCAGAATTGTAGTATTGTTTGACTAGAATACAATACAAAATGTTACCTCTGTGTATAATTTGATAGATTGGAGGTATAAATGAGCACACCTGATTTTGAAACCATAAAAAATAACTGGGAAACATTTGAAAGGCTTTGTAAAAAGCTTGAAGACGAAGGCGTTAATAACCTTTTGGAAGCTCTAGGAGAAAGGTTAGTAACAGCTCCTGCAGCAACACACGACTCTTCACCAGGTTGTTTTCCAGGTGGACTAATCCAAAATAGTTTAGAGACAACGTCAAAGCTTAAGAAAGCAGCTAATCTATTTGACAATCTAAACACAACATCACTTTTAAAAGTAGGTCTACTTCACGAGATAGGTAAAGTAGGTGATTTGTCCAACAATCTTTTTGTTGATCAAGAGTCGGACTGGCATCGTGAAAAGCTAGGTCAGAACTACAAGTACAACGAAGTCATACCCAAAGCTACAGTGCACGACAGAACATTAATGATTTTGCAGCACTTTGGAGTCAAGCTTACACATGACGAGTTTATGGCTATTCGTCTCTCACAAGGCTCACACCTCGAGGAAAATAAGTTTTATGTAGGATCAGAGCCTGATCTAGCTGTAGCACTTCAAATTGCAAAAAGGGTGTGACGTCATATTTATGTTTATGCGTAATTTTGACTTATTAAGAGAATACATCTACCGACTAATTGAAGCCTCTAAAGAAAAGCCTGACTTGCTTGTCGAGCCAGACAAGACTAAGGGCCGCGATGAGGAAGAAGAAGAGGTAGATGAGTTTTCTGCTGCAGGTGCTGTTGCCGGTGCTATAACACCTATGGGAACAGACTCCTCATATCCAAAAAAGACCCGCAGCAAGTCTAAAAAATCACGAAAATAAATTACTGAATATTGAACAATTGACTAGTCTAGCCTAGACTATAACAGGCAATAAAAGTTGACTATTGCAAATTAAGGAGATAATATAATGGCAATTGATTTTGATGCAATTCGTCGAAAGCTAAACAAGCTTTCTGGACAAAATTCCCGACAAAACGTAACGTGGCGTCCTCAAGAAGGTGAAGAACATTCAGTTCGTCTTCTTTCATTCCCAGATAATGACGGGCAACCTTTTAAAGAGCTTTGGTTTTACTATAACATCGGCAATAACCCAGGTCTCTTGGCACCGTATCAGTTTCAAAAGGCTGATCCTATTCAGGAGTTAATCACTAAGCTGCGAGATGATGGTTCAAAGGAATCATACGAGTTGGCAAAAAAGCTTTACCCAAAGATGCGTTGCTATGCACCTGTAGTTGTTCGCGGTGAGGAAGATAAGGGTGTTCGTATCTGGTCTTTTGGAAAGACGGTGTACCAGTCACTCCTCAATATTATGCTTGACGAGGATTATGGAGACATCACAGATCCAACTGAAGGACGTGATGTGAAGGTTGTTTGCACAAAAGCACCAGGACGTCAATGGGCAACCACTGAGGTTCGACCCCGCGGCAAGCAGTCCGTCTTGAGTGAAAATAGTGACACGGTTAACACGTTTCTCACTTCAATTCCTGATCTAGATGACATGTTTACATGCAAGTCATACGAAGAGCTAGAAAAGATTGTCAATGATTGGCTAAATGACGATGGTACTGATGATGTTGGGTCTACACGTGGATTTGAAAGCTCTTCAAGCTCATCACAGACACAAGAAACTTCATCAACTAGCGGATCATCACAAGGTCAAAAGTACAAGTCACTTGATGAAGCTTTTGCTGACCTAGAAGATCTATAGACAATAACAGCGAGGACCAAAGATGGCAAAACGAAAGTACCCTGATCAAGATGGGTTTACCAATGAACTCATCGAATCACTAAACAAGGAACATGGCAATAAGATTGCTTACAATCTTGCCTATGACGATTCGCCTACACACGTGAATCGATGGATATCAACAGGCTCAAAGCAGCTTGACTATATCATTGCAAATCGTGCGGATGGCGGGTTACCTGAGGGTCGTATCGTTGAAATCTTTGGTCCTCCGTCTATTGGCAAGTCACATATCGCAATTCAGATTGCAAGATCTACTCAGCAAATGGGAGGTATTGTTGTCTATATTGATACCGAAAATGCAACAAGCGTTGAAAATCTTTCTTTGCTAGGTGTTGATATTAGTAAAAGATTTGTCTATGTTGATACACACTGCACAGAAGAAGTTCTTGCTATTGCTGAATCTACTATTATGAGAGCTAAGGCAATGGATAAGGATGTCCCTATCACAATCATATGGGACTCTGTTGCAGCTACCTCTCCCAAGGCAGAGCTTATTGGTGATTATGACAAAGATTCCATAGGTCTTCAGGCGCGCGCTATTTCTAAAGGGATGCGCAAAATTACAGGAATTATTGCAAATCAAAATGTGTTAATGATTTGTCTGAATCAGATTCGAACCAAAATTGGTGTTATGTATGGAGATCCAACTACAACACCGGGTGGCAAAGCAATACCTTTTCACTCGTCTGTCCGAATCAAGTTAGGTGCAGGACAGCAAATCACAAACAAGGATAAAGAAGTAATTGGAATCAATGTTTCTGCCAAGACAATCAAGAACAAAGTTGCTCCTCCTTTTAGAACAGTAAATTTTGAAATCCACTTTGGTGTAGGAATTAAAGAGCATGAGCAAATGTTTGACTTGCTAAGAAAACATGGCAAGACAGAAACTGACACTAAGATTATTGAAATGTCTGGCGCTGGTGCGTGGAAAAAGCTCACAGTGTTTAGTCGCGACACAGGCGAAGTTCTAGTAGAAAAGAAATTCTATAAAGCAGACTTCGGTGATATCATTAGCGACCCTGGGTATTCTGAATACGTTGAAGCAATGCTTAATGATGCACTAGTTCGAAAGTCAGCACAAGAAATTGATCTAGAATCATATGAAGAAGTTAGGGCAGCTGCTCTAGAAATTGAAGACGAACTAATCAATCCTGAGGGATAATATGCTTGATAAACCTGTTCTTATAGTAGACGGGTTGAACTTTTTTACTAGACACTTTGTTGTAAATCCTACAATGAGCCAAAACGGAGAACATCTGGGAGGGTTTGTAGGGTTTCTCAAAGGTTTACGCCTTCTAAGTGAAAGGTGCAATCCAGAGCAAATTGTAGTTGTTTGGGAAGGCGGCGGATCAATGAGACGTCGCGCAATTATGCCTAACTACAAACAAGGAAGACGACCTCAAAAATTAAATCGTTACTATGAGGATGACATACCTGACACTTATGCAAATAGAAATAAGCAGATAGCTTTATTGATTGAGTCATTAAAAAGTGTACCAATCAGGCAGATGTATGTGTCAGACTGTGAAGCAGATGACGTCATTGCATACATGACAAAGTATCACTATCGTGACAAAAAGTGTGTTGTAGTTTCTTCAGATAAGGACTTGTATCAATTGATAGATGACCGCGTAACGCAATGGTCACCAGGTCAAAAAAAATACATAACAGAGAAAAAGGTTTTAGAAAAATTCGGTGTAAGTGTTTCTAACTTTGTTACCGCAAGGGCATTTATTGGAGATCCATCTGACGGAATAAAAGGTGTTTCTCACGCAGGATTTAAGTCTTTGTCCAAAAGATTTCCCGAGCTAGCTGAAAGCAAACATGTTACAGTTTCAGATGTAATTGAAGGTGCACATAGTCTTGCAGAAACAAAAAAGCTGAAAATATTGGATTCGATTATCGAAGAAGGAAATGTTGCCCTAAGCAACTGGAAATTGATGTATCTGGATATCAAAAACCTTTCAGGACAACAAATTGAAAAAATTAAAAATTCTCTTGATTCTTTTGAGCCTGTGCGTAATAAAATATCACTGATGAGAATTTTGATGAGAGAAGGCGTCAATAATTTTGACGTTGATTCGTTTTATATGTCAATTAAAAACTGCAAATAGGAAAACAGCAGGATGGAAAGAAATATTGTAGAACACCCAGGTTTATTTTCCCAGTACGGAAAACAGTTTCAAGAAACAGTCTTTCAGGGGTTAATATCAGACCATGCATGGGCAGCACAGATGACTGAAGTGATGAGTCCGGACTATTTTGAAGTAAAGGCTCTAAGCTATCTTGCTGAAAAATATTTTGCGTATCACAAAAAATATAAGTGCTTTCCAACCCTAGGGCTGCTTGTTTCTATTATAAAAGAAGAACTTACGGAAACAAACGATACAATTCTAAGAGATCAAGTTGTTGACTTTTTACACAGAACAAAGGTTAGTCCTAACGTATCTGATCTTCACTATGTTAAAGATAAGTCACTTGATTTTTGCAAGAGGCAAGCATTCAAAGATGCCTTGGAACAAGCAGTTGAATTAATTTCTACAGATAAATTTGATAGTGTCGTTACACTAATGAAAAATGCAGTTTCTGTGGGAATGCCACATTCTACTGGACACGACTTCTTTGAAGATCTCGAATCTAGGTTTGTTAAGACTCGAAGGCTTGTGTGTCCAACAGGCTTACCTCGTCTAGACGCAAAAGATATTTTGCAAGGCGGATTAGGGAGAGGTGAAATTGGCGTTGTTACTGCAAACACCGGTGTGGGTAAGTCACATTGGCTAGTCGCCATGGGTGCTAATGCATTAAGGGCAGGAAAAAATGTTGTCCATTATACCTTTGAATTGACTGAACATGCGGTTGGTTTGAGGTACGATTCTAACTTTTGTGATATGCCGAGTAATGAAATTCCTGACAATAAAGATTTTGTAATTGAAAAATATAAGGAACTTGAGCTCGGCAGGCTCATTATTAAAGAATACCCAACAGGTTCTGCATCTGTTATTACAATTAGAAATCACATCGAAAAGCTGGCCCTCAAAGGGTTTGTTCCAAGCTTAATTGTTATTGATTATGCAGATGTAATGAGATCTACCAGGAGCTACGATTCATTGAGACATGAGTTAAAATTAATTTATGAAGAGCTCAGAAATCTTTCAATGGATATGAATGTTCCAATATGGACAGCATCTCAGGCTAATAGAGATTCAGCAAAATCCGATATCGTTGGACTTGAAAATATGTCAGAGGCATATGGAAAAGCAATGGTAGCAGACGTTGTATTGTCTCTTTCTAGAAAGCCAATGGAAAAAGCAACAGGATCTGGTAGACTTTTTGTTGCAAAAAATAGAGCAGGTAAAGATGGTCTCGTTTTTCCTGTACACATTGACACGGCAAAGTCTACTATAAAGATACTAGATGAAAGTCATATGACTTTAAGTGAAGCAGTTAAACAAGACGAAACAAGCATGAAAACTTTGTTAAAGCAAAAATGGTCAGAAGTGAGTGGAGCATGAACAAAACAATAAACTACAACGAAGCATTTGAAAAGTGCGTCAAGTATTTCAACGGAGATGACTTGGCAGCTAACGTATTTCTAACAAAATACGCCTTGACTGATACAAGTGGAAATCTGCAAGAGGAAACACCTGACGACATGCATCGTCGTTTGGCAGCAGAGTTTGCACAGATCGAGCAAAAATATCCTAATCCAATGAGTGAGGATGAAATTTATGATCTATTTGCGAACTTCAAGTATGTTGTGCCGCAAGGATCACCAATGTCAGGTATTGGGAACCCACATCAGATTCAATCTATCTCTAATTGCTTCGTTATTGAGTCACCTCACGATTCGTATGGTGGCATCTTAAAAACTGATCAGGAGCTTGTTCAGATTGCAAAGCGTCGAGGTGGCGTCGGATTTGACATTTCCACCATACGCCCTAAAGGATTGTCTACTGGAAACTGTGCTAGAACCACTGACGGCATCGAAGTATTTATGGACAGGTTTTCAAATTCTTGTCGCGAAGTTGCACAAGGAGGGCGTCGAGGTGCACTGATGATTACAATATCAGTAGCTCACCCGCAAGTTCAAGATTTTATTCGAATTAAGCGAAATTTGACAAGAGTTACAGGCGCAAATATTTCAGTCAGGCTTAATGATGAGTTTATGACTGCAGTTCAGGAGGGAAGTGATTATACACTACGATGGCCGGTAGACTCTGACGATCCTGCAGTGACTAAAACTGTTAATGCACAAGAACTTTGGCATGAAATTATTGAGTCTGCACATGCTTGTGCAGAGCCTGGCCTTTTGTTTTGGGATACTGCAAAGTCTCAAACACCGTCTGATCTCTATGAAAAAGAAGGTTTTGGTTCTGTAAGTACTAATCCATGCGGTGAAATTATTCTTAGCCCATATGACTCATGCAGACTTATGCTCGTTAATCTTAAAAGTTTTGTTACAGAAGCATTTACATCAGAGGCAAAGTTTAATTTTGATCATATGGCTGAAGTTGTCCAAAAAGCTCAGCGCCTAATGGATGATATGATTGATATTGAAATTGGACAAGTTGACAAGATACTTGCAAAAATTGATTCTGATCCAGAGCCAGAATCAGTTAAGCAAATTGAAAAAGATATGTGGACTCGAATAAAAGAGCAAGCACAACAAGGCCGTCGAACAGGTTTAGGAGTTACTGCTATTGGTGATGCTCTGGCTGCCCTAGGAATTCGTTACGGAAGTGAAGAGTCCATTCAAACAGTTGAAAAGATTTATCAGTGTTTGACAGTCAACGCCTACAAGTCTTCTGCAATTATGGCGTCAGAACGTGGTTCGTTTCCTGTTTATGACGCACAAAGAGAAGCAGATCATGAATATCTCCAGCGCGTTATTACATCAGATGATGAGCTTCAGACGTTGCATGGTCAGCATGGTCGACGAAATATTGCCTTGACAACCACAGCACCCGCAGGTTCAGTATCTGTTCTTACACAGACTACGTCTGGTATCGAACCTGCATTTCTTCTAAAATATATGCGTCGTAAAAAAATTAACACAGATGCAGAGCCAAATGCAAGAGTTGATTTTGTAGATGACGTAGGAGACGCATGGCAAGAATATCCTGTGTATCATCATGCTTTCAAAGAATGGATGAACACATCTGGCTTGGAAGACGAAGCAATGTCTCCATACTGGAAAGCAACTGCAAATGAAATTGTCTGGACACAAAAAGTAAAGCTTCAGGCAGCTGCACAAAAATGGATATGTCATGCGATATCTAATACAACAAATCTTCCGGAAGATACAGACGTTGAAACCGTCAAAGATGTCTACATGACAGGTTGGCAATTAGGTTGTAAGGGTGTAACTGTTTATCGCGATGGTTGCCGCTCAGGTGTTCTTGTAAGCG
>Ga0181582_10000931_pt1 | contig 21931 bp, 12 predicted proteins | sample 071ome_32_FD_132438 | JGI IMG/M metagenome (GOLD analysis project Ga0181582, IMG submission 132438) | Coastal salt marsh microbial communities from the Groves Creek Marsh, Skidaway Island, Georgia - 071405AT metaG (megahit assembly) | ecosystem: Environmental > Aquatic > Marine > Intertidal...
CCCGAGGGGCGACCAAAAGGGAGGGGGGGAGGGAGGGGCTGGGGGACGGGGGGAAGGCGACGGGCAACAGGTGGGGGAAGGGCCCCCCCCCCCCTTCCCCCCTCCCCTCCCCCCGCCGCCCAATTCGCGCCGACCCTACCCCGACCCGCCCCGCCTCCACTCGCAGGGATGCCTCGGCGACGATCGGGAAGCTCATCGCGGAGAGGGCCAGGGCCCAGGGCATCGGGGGGGTCGAGCTCCGGCTTAGGGACGGCCAGTCGTACCGGCAGGCCCGTGTCAAGACCCTCGTCGAGAGCATGCGGGGGGCCGGGCTGCCCCTGTTGTGACGGCGCCAAGCGTGTGAGCGAGGGTGACAGTACCGTTGAAGCGAGGCGGTATCGTCGCTGGGGGGCGTGAGTGTCGGCGGGAGGCACGCGGGGGTCGTTGCGCGACACGGGGGGGACCTGGGAGCCCGGCGACTCTCGAGCTGACCCACGTCCTTCAACTCTGCACGGGGTGCCGACGGGGACAGGTGCGAGCACCCGTCCCCGGGGCCGGCGAGGGGGGCAGTCGCCCGCCCCCAACACCCCCCGCACGCGCCCAGACAAGAGGTACCCCAGCAAGAGAGGCGGACACCCGAGCCCCGAGACCAACCGCGCCGCTGGCCGAGGCCAGCGGCGCCGATGACACGGCCCGCGCGGCGAACCACGCGACGAGAAGCTAGCAGAAGACTACACCAGGTGCATCCACCCGCGTCGCGCCTCGACCCTGCGCAGGAGAGGAAGAGGGGCGGAGGTGAGGACGCTGGGCGGGGGGGGGGGCAGTTGCCACTGGACGCGACCCCGATGCCGAGGCCTGGGGATATCCCGATATACCAAAGCCATTGAATCGCGGAAAATACGGTGTAAAAAGTGCATCGCGCGGATGAAGAGCCCGAATGCCCCAGCCCCGGCGGAGGGAGGGGGGGGCCGAGCATACCATGCCGTCTCCAGCGGAATGCCGCGCCGATGCCATCCATAATTGCGTCAATCCCGGTTGGCGACATGTAATGCGACAGATAGAGGCGCGTGACACGACGGAACGGCCCAAAGCGACCAGGGGCGCATCGGGCTGGGGTCTTCTTGGGTTGCTCACCATAAGGGCGTCGCCGTGCGCTCGTGCCAGATTACTTGGACCTCTGCCTCATCCTACGCCTGCGTAATACGAACGAAAAGAAACCGTTACAGGGTCAGGAGGTGGGCGGCTGGGGCCCAGGCGGGGAGGGGGGAGGGCGCTTGGGCAACGACCGAATGGGAACCACGACCCGCCGCCCGAGGGCCCGATATCGGTGACTGCCGGTTCGTTCGGGTGGGAATTTACCTGCGGCGCTTCAAGCGCCTCATCCTCTTCTTCCTCCACTTAGGCCTCATCTGCGGAGAGGGGAGAAGCCGCCCTGATGCATTTTCGTCGCGGCGGGGGGGACCGCGGCCCATCAAGCGATCAAACCGGGTTGTTTGAATATAATGAAGAACACGTGCATCGCCGGACGGGGCCAAGGCGACGACGCAGTCGAGCGAACGGGGGGGAGTGCCTGCAACCAGTCAGATGGCGCGAGGGGAACGCGTAAGGGTGCGGGGGCGGGGACTGACCTTGCTTCCACTTGATGTGTTGAGAAAGGGATGAGAGGAGGGGCACAAGAGGGGGAGGGCAGAGGGGGGGCAAAATTCGGGAGAAACGTCAGAGCAAGTACACATTTCGTGGACGCAGTCGGTCAGGCAGCTCCTTTCCCTCCGAGCAGCGTCTCCCGGTGAAAGCGGCACTACAGGTGCAGAAAAGGGGCCGCGGAAGTTGCAGAACGCGCCGCGGGATCGGCGATAGCGACGAGAGGGCCGGCGGTGCCGTCCTGACTTCTACTTCTACCCGTCCCTCCACCCCCATCCCAAAGCCCGAGAGCCGGCGCTGGGGCGGAGCGGGAGGCATGTCCGGAGAGCTGGTGGCAGACCCCGTCTCAGAAGGGGTCATCGAGCAGTCGATTCTCGACCTCCTCCGCCGGCGCAAGCCCGGGGCCACCATCTGCCCGAGCGAGGTGGCCCGCGCCCTCGCCGGCGAATGGCGGCCCCTTATGCAGCCGGTGCGGGACGTGGCCGCGGCGATGGTCGCTGACGGCCGGCTGCGGGTGACGCAGAAGGGGGCCATCGTGGACCCGGCGGCGGCCCGGGGCCCGATCCGCCTGCGGCTCCCGTCCTCAACGGGCAGTGGCGAGGGGTGATGAGCCGGGGGGGGGGCGCCACTTCAACGCAGCGGGGCCGGGGGCGCTCGGGCGGCGCGGGGCCTCAAGTGCGGCGCGGGGGCCGGACGATGGTGCGGGGCCTAGGGAGAGGGCTCGCCGGCGGCCGCGATGACCCCCGCGGGCTGCTGCTCCCGGGCCCCAGGGCCCGGCGGGCCCTGCCCGGGCGCCCCCCCGGGGGCGTTCTTGCGGATCAGGACGTCCGCCAGGACGAGGTACCCCGTGGGCACGACGAGCACCGTGGCGAGGGCCGTGCCGGCCACCCAGACCCAGAAGGTGGCCCCGTAGTACTCGGAGGCGTTGGCGAACTCGACGTAGGGTGAGTCAGACCGGGCGCGGAGGACGAGGCCGGCGTAGGTGCCCAGGGGGATCCAGAAGGACGCGACCTGGAGGCTGAGCCAGAGCCAGTTGATGTGCCTCCAGGCCGTCGGGCGCTCCCTCCACATGACTGCGGGCCGCGGGGGGGGGTAGCAGCGGGCTCGGCGGGGCGGGGGCCGGCCGGGGCGGGGTCGAGCCGGGCGGGGCCGGGCGGTCCGGGCGCGGCTCACCGAGGGTCTCGGTGTTCATGGCGACGGAGCACATGAGGATGCCCGTGAAGCCGACGGCCATGATGGCGAAGGCCTGGGCGGCCGAGAGCATCGGCCGATAGTCGACGTTCCAAATGTCGCCGTACAGGCTGCCCTCGTCGGTGGTGCAGACGGAGCGGTCCCCGTACCAGGTGCGGTACTCGGACGCGAGGCCCCCGTCCGGCCCGGTCAGGAGGACGGCGGCGGGGCTCTCCTGGACGGGGTCCCCATCCCGGTCCGTGGGCTGGCCCGCGACGAGCGCCTGACGGGACTGGTACACGTCCCAGGGGTTGTGGTAACAAATTTCCCACAAGCCGGCGCGCACGACCGCCGGGAAGCGGCTGCCCCGCCCGTCGTAGGCGGAGAGGTTCCCGTCCGTGTCGATCCAGCGCGAGCCGACGAGGGCGAGGATGCCCAGGACGAGGACGGCGATTTGGAAGCCTTGCCAGCAGCACGCCTCCGCCTTTACCTCCTCGAGCCTCGACTCCTCGTACAGCTTGCGCACCGAGTATAGGTGCATCAAGCTGGCTTTGGTCGGGGCCACAGACTGGTACGTGGCCGGTCCTGCGGGCCGGGCGGTAGGAGCAGCACCCGTCTCATGGCCCATGTTTCGCCCGTCGCTCGACGAAGGGGGGGTCTCATCGTCACATATAGGGATGAAAACGGGATTTCTCGAGTGAAATGTGTTCCCGAAGGACGTGGGGGCGGACGGTGTCCTCGCCAGCCCCCCCGGAGGAACGCACCGAGGGTGCCCGGCCCGCGAACGGGGTTGGTTTCCACGGCGACCTCGCTCATGGCTGGCTGGCGGTCTGGGGGAGGGGGAGTCCGGGGAAGTGCCGCGAGGCGAGGGGCCGGGCGCCCCCGAGCGCCCACCCCGCCCCCACCGCCGTGTAGGTGCGTTCAACCTCTGTTTAGTGCCAGCCCCGGGAGGCGACAGTGGCCAGGCTGAGGGCCTTCTCGGCGGTCGCAGCCGCGCCCCTGTCCAGCATTGCCACGGGCTCATCCACTTCCATCCGCATGTTGTCAAACGCCAGGCACAGCAGCGCCTTGCCGTTCAGGATACCGGCGAGGGACTCGCCCCCCGGCCCCGCGGCCTTGCGCTTGTCCCCCTCGGTGGGCCCGGGGGCCCGCACGGCCATCTTCTTGGCCAGCCGCAGGTTGCACGACACCCGGCACGAGTACTTGAGGGCCCCAGGCACCGCTGGCGTCCTCCCGCTGAAGCTGGGCAGGGACAGCGTGACCCTCGGCCCTGCCCACTGCCACCAGGGCCGCGCGTCCGGGACCTCCATCCGGGCCACGGGGCCCTGGAGGCCCAGCGCGCCCCTCTCGGTGTTCGACAACACCACCGCGCCCCCGTCCTCCCGGCACACGGGCACGGGGCCCGCGGGCCCCCGCGTCGTCAGCACGGGCGCCCGCGCCCCCCCGCCCCTCGGCCACACGGGGCATGCGGGCCCCTCGGCAGCCGCGGGGCTGCGGTACCCGCGAGGCCGGTAGTGGGCGCCCCACCAGCTCAGCCCCGTCCTCCGGGGGGGGGCCTCCCCGGACGTCGACGCGTCCCCGGCGCTGAACGAGGCGAGGCGAGAGGGGAGGCCCACGGCGCGGACGCCGTGGTTGCGCGCTTCGGCGCTGTCCACGTAGACGCGGGCGGCCCAGGCGCACGACGTCGGGGGGTTCCACACGAGCCCGGCGAGGGCCACCATCTCGTCGAACTTACCCGCCGGCGAGTTGTCGTACCGCGCGAGGTACACGCCGCCGAGGGTGTACCTGTGGACACGTGGAGGGGGGGGGTCCGTGCGATTGGGGAGGGCAGAATCTGGTTGCCGCGGGATGCGCCGCCCGCGCGGGAAGGTGCGGGGCGGCGTGGCGCGGAGTTCGTGCCCTCGAGGCGCGGGAGGGGGGCGGGAATCACCCGAACGCCTCCACGAGCTTCATGTCGTCGGGGATGAACTTCTTGGCCTCGCTCGACTTGACCAGCTGGAGCTGGTAGAGGGCTCTGCGCGTATTCGAAGGCGAGATTGCGGCTCGGAGTCGGTCTTCGTCGCAGAACAGAGCTAGGAGGGAGCTCGCTCCGCGACGGCGCCGCGGGAGGGGGACGCGCGAAAGTCGCGGAGAGTGATCCCCCACGAGGGAGAGGGCTCCGCACGGGCTTCCCCGTACCTCTGTGGCAATTATTCCGGTCGCGTCGGGTAAATAATACTCAACGAAGCGCGATCATTTTCACCAGGCCATCGCCGGGCTAAAATTTACGGGAGGGCGGAGGCGAGACGGGGCTGTGCCTCAACCCCACCCCGTGACGGATTACCCGCTCACCTGCCCTCGAAGACCCACGGCGATTGTCCGTACCCCATTTTCACGACCTCTCCTTCTGATCGGGATTCAGCGGATCCCCAACCAAAGAGGAAGAGAGTCCACCCCCCCCCAGGGGTCAGCATGCTGCTGACATCCGGTACCCGGGCGCGCCCAGTCCGATGCCCTCTCCTCTTCCGCGGGTACTTTTGGGCGCGATCTGCGACGTTTGTTCCCCTGCATACCCCCACCAACCCAACCGGTGAGTTCCCTGCTCCTGGGCGACCAACCCCTTCCCCCCACCCTGCTGAGGATGCCCTGTTGGCCGCTTCCCCCGCGTCTCTGGTGGCGCTCCCAATCGGGGAGCGAGAATCGAGAAGAGAGGGCACCGCAGCCGCCCCCACAGTCCGTCGATGTGCCTCTGTTGCGGAATCGAGGCCGCGGATCCTCCGCCCTCAACGACCCTCTGCCCTCCGGGCCCGCAGGCCCCATGATCCTCGCTGCCACTGTCTCTTCCGCCGTCGTGGCGCCCGTCAAGGCGGCTCGCGCCGCTAAGGCGATGGTCGCCCCCCGCGTCGTCGGTGGTGCCCGCTACGCGCAGGTCACCCGGTGAGTTCCCCCCCTGAAAAACCGTCCGATCCCGCGCCCCCAAGGCAGTGCGGCCCCCCAGAACCAGGGCGATGCCTTAAAGACGCTTTAAATCGTTGACAGACGCCCGTTTCCCACCGAAATTCGACGCCGCTGCGCAAAGGGGACCCGATCGTGAGGGCCCGCCCCTGGGGTCTACACGGCCTCAGGCGAGCCCCCCTCGCCCCACCCCCCGCCCCCGCAGGCGCCGCTCCGCCACCGTGGTCGCCCGGGCCGCTGAGATCGACGTCGCCGCTCTGGACAAGAAGCACGGCATCAAGGGCCACGTGCAGGTCATGGAGGGCACCGGCGGCCTCCCCATGGTGAGCGGCCGGGATGGCCCGTCCAGGAGGTCCCTCGCCCGCCCCCCTTCCGCCCGCGGGCGCCGACCCGGGACCCCCCCCTCCCCGCGCCCCGCAGGTCCGCCTGACCCACGCCTCGGGCGCCTCGGCTGACGTGTACCTGTACGGCGGCACGGTTATCAGCTGGAAGCAGGCCAACGGGTCGGAGGTGCTCTACGTGCGCCCCGATGCCAAGTTCGACAAGTCCAAGCCCATCTCGGGCGGGATCCCGCACTGCTTCCCGCAGTTCGGGCCCGGGGAGATGCAGCAGCACGGGTTCGCCCGGAACCTCGACTGGGAGATCGCCTCCACCTCGGCGGACCCGCAGCCGGACGACCGGGACCCCGAGGTGCAGCTCGTGCTGAGCGACAACGACTACACGCGCGAGATGTGGCCGTACAAGTTCAAGGTGATCTACAGCGTGTCGCTGCACGGCGAGACGCTGAGGACGGACATGCGGGTGATCAACGAGGACGACAAGCCCTTCACCTTCACCGCGGCCCTGCACTCCTACTTCGAGGTGGCCGGGATCGACAAGGCGGCCGTGGTCGGGCTCAAGGGCAAGACGTACCTCGACAAGGTGAAGGACGCGGAGAACCCGCCCAAGGCGCCCGACACGAACGAGGTCGTCAAGTTCAAGGGGCCCGTGGACTCTGTGTACCTCGACGCCGGCGACTACGTCGAGCTCGACGTCGGGACGGGCGCCGCCGTCGGCATCACGTCCGACGGTTGGAAGGACGCCGTCGTGTGGTCCCCCTGGACCGCCATGGAGAACTGCTACAAGGAGTTCTGCTGCGTGGAGAGGGGCGTGTGCGCCGAGCCCGTCACCGTCGAGGCCGGCAAGTCCTGGAGGGGCACCATGGACCTCTCCGTGGTCGACCTCTGAGGCAGCACTTGAAAACGAATAAAATCTCTGATTTCATCCCGCCCCTCATCCAAACCGCATCCACTCGGGCGCCCGGAGGGGCCTTAGGGCGGCGCCGACGACCAGGGAGAGAGCACCGAACCCGGCGCAGGCGCCCCACGCAGGCCCGCCAAGGGCCTCGGTCTGGGCCCACGCGCCGCCGAATTGCACCAGCAGCGCCTGCAGAGCGAGCTCGGAGCCGACGACCAGCATGAAGGCGCGGTTCTGCACCAGCGCGCGCATGGCCGACTCGAGGTCTCGGGCCCCCGACATCTGGCAGTTGAGCTGGTTTCCCAGCTGCATCAGCACAAAGGCGTTGAAGACGACCGTCCAGTGGCCGGCGCTCCCGACGGCGTCCGGGGCGACGCCGAGGACTGCCGGGGCATGGAACACGAGGGCGTACATGACGGCCAGCTGGTAGGCGGCCTGCCCGAGGATGCTCTTTGCAATCTCTGGGGTGACCATCGGGTCGTCGGGGCGGAAGGGGGGCCGCTCCAGCAGCTCGTCTGAGGGCTCGTCTGTGGCGAGCGCGAGGCTGGCCAACGAGTCCATGATGAGGTTGACCCAGAGCATCTGCACGCTCGACAACGGGGACGTCGACAGGAACACGGCAGACACGGACGCCGTCAAGATGGCCGTGACGTTGACCGTCAGCTGGAACTGCAAGAACTTGCGCACCCCCGAGAAGACGTTGCGGCCCCACTTGGTGGCCGACACGATGCTGGTGAAGTTGTCGTCGAGGAGCACGATGTCGGACGCATTCTTGGCGATCTCCGTGCCGCTATTCATCCCGAATCCCACGTCGGCGGCACGGAGCGCCGGCGCGTCGTTTGTCCCGTCCCCCGTGACAGCGACCACCTCCCTCAGCCGGGACGGCGGCCCCGCCCCGCCCGCTGCGCCGCCGGCCACTTTGTCCGACAGCGCTCTCACGCACGTCACGAGGAGGTACTTGTCCTGTGGTGAGCACCGCGCCATCACCCGCATACTGCCCCAGAGGTTCTCGAACGCTGCCCAGTCGACCGTCCCGTCCTCCCGCAGCACACGGGACCTGAAGTCGCTCCCCTCGACGACCGTGCCGCCGGCCTGCAGCGCCCGCACCTGCCCCGGGGTCACGGCGTGGTTCGCGTGCGTCGCGATGTTGCCTGCGTCGCCCCCTCCGGAACCCTCCCCGACGGCCGCCATGTCGGACGCCGAGATGATGCCACACTGGCGGGCAATGTTGGTGGCGGTGATGGCGTTGTCGCCGGTGAGCATGCGGAGCGTGATCCCCGCGCCCTGGCACTTCTTGATGGCCGCGGGAACCTCCGGCCTCACGGGGTCCTCGATCCCCGCAAGAGCCACCAGCGTCAGCCCCGACTCGAGCTCGTCCTCCCCGGCCGCCTCGACGCCCGCCGACGGGACGACCTTGTACGCCACGGCCAGCACGCGCAGGTGGGACCGGCACGACTGCTCCAGCAACCGCCCCCGCATCTCCTCCGTCAGCTTGACCACTTCCCCGCCCGGGCCCAGCGCAGACTCGCACCGCGCGAGCACGATCTCCGCGGCCCCCTTGCAGAGGACGGCCGCCTTGGTCGGGTCGCCGACGCGCTCCCCGCCGCGCGCGAGGACCTCGCCCGAGACAACTGTCGTCATGCGCTTCCGGGCGCTGCTGAATGGCATCACCCGGAGCTCAGTGTGCCGGCTCCGCAGCTCGTCGAAATCCCAGCCGTCTCCCCTGGCCAGCTTGAGAAGGGCGATCTCGGTGCGGGTGCCTTTGAACTTGCGGCGCCCCTCGGCCACGTCGAACCCGACCACGGCGGTCGAGTTGAGCATGACGGCCTGGGAGTATATGTCCACCGCGAGTTGGTCCACGCCCAGGCCCCCGACGCGGGACCCGGCGACATCGGCCCCAAAGTTGCGGGCGGCGACCGTGCCAGCCCAGGCGGCCCCGTCCTGGAGGCTGCTCGAGAGGGACAGGTCCAGGAGGGCGGGGACCAGGGGGTACCGGTCCAGGGGTACCGGGGGGCTCGCGCCCCCCCCGCCGAGGGGCCGGTTGAACCGGAGGCCGGGGACCTCGCCCCCCCCCCCGGCACCTGGCGTGGGCCGCTGCCCCGAGATGGGGTCCATGTCTTGGGGGAGGGGCTTGGACAGGGACACGGGGACGGGGTGCTCCCCGAGGAGGGTCCAGAGCCGCACGACCGTCTGCCGGTTCGTCGTCAGCGTGCCCGTCTTATCCGAGCAGATGGTCGTGGCGCACCCCATCGTCTCGCAGGCGTCCAGGTGCCTGACGAGGTTGCTGTCGGCAAGCATCCGCTTCACCGAGTAGGCGAGGGCGATGGTGACGGCGAGGGGGAGGCCCTCGGGGATGGCCACGACGAGGACAGTGATGGCCACGACGAAGGCGTTCACCACCTCGCTCAGCACCTCGAAGCCGAGGAGGGGGGCCCCCGCATCGACGCCCGCCGCGACGGCCCGCGAGGCGAGGGAGAGGAAGACGAAGGCCGCGGCCCCGGTCCCGGCGGCGCCGATCTGCCCCGCCAGCTTCTCCAGCGACTCCTGCAGCCGCGACCCGCCCCCCGCGCCCCCCACCCCCTCCCCCTCGGCCACGAGCCCCCCGTCCCCCCGCACCAGCCGCTCCACCAGCCCCTGCTGCGAGCGCTCCCCCACGGCGAGCACGAGCACCCGCCCCGTGCCCCCCATCACCCGCGACCCGCTCAGCATCACCGGCGCCGCGATCGCGTCCTTGGCCACGTCCTCGCTCTCCCCCGTCAGGTGCGACTCGTCCACCCTCACCTCGCTCCCGGCCACCAGCACCCCGTCGGCGCACAAAATGTCACCGGCCTCGACGAGGAGGACGTCGCCGGGGACGACGTCGAAGCACGAGACGTCCCGAGGCTCTCCGGAGCGCACGACACGCACGGAGACGTCTGAGGCCACGGCGCTGAGCTCGCGGAACTGCACCTCCTTTTGGTAGTTGTTGCCGGCGGCGACGGCGACGCAGACGGCGACGGCGAGGAGGATGGCGGCGCCCTCCACCATCCCTTCGAGCCCGGCGTCAGGGTGGACGTAGCGCTCGAGGGCCATGCTGGCGACGCCGGACGCTGTCAGCGTGCGTAGGGTGAAGTCGTCAAAGGCGTCAACCACCATGTCCCAGAAGGAGGGGGGGGGCGCCTCAGGGAGCCGGTTGTCTCCGAAGTGGGCGCGGCGCTGCGCGTGGTCCTCCGCATCCTCATGGGGGATGCCGCGTTCGAGGCACGTGTGAAGGAGGGCCGCCAGGTGCGCCGGAGAGTCTGCTATGCCGCTCGCGTAAACGCCGCCCGCCCCCCTTGCAGCGCAGAGCTCCCCGAGCTGCTTGGCGGTGATGCCGAAGGAGCTCCCCGCTCCCGTTCCCTCCAGGGGATGGACCCACCTGGGCGCGAGAAGGAGGGGACGTGGGAGATTATTCTAACGAGAGAGCCCCTTCGGTGGTCGAAGCCTCCGCGCCCGAGGTTTCCCCGCGAGACCAGGGAACCCTGGACACGTAACGACCTGATGAGGGCGTCGCGGAACCCACCTGGGATCGCGGATGTCTCCGATACGGCCGTCTTTCTGCAGATTGTCGCCCTTGTGGACTTCACTCGACGATCCCTCCCGGTAACGGATCGCGGAACGCCCCTTTCTGGACGCCGTCGGGGCCAGCCCGGGGGAGGGGCGCGGGGTTGGGCCGAGGGGCCGCCGCGAGCGGGCGAGGGCTGGGATGCGTCGTGTCACGCCCCCCGCACTGCTTGATAACATCTGCATCACTCGCCGGACGCCTCTGGGTCCGGGAATCCGGACGTGAAAGTGCCGCAGCGGCCAGTTCGTTGGTTCGTTGCGCGAAAGGACCAGTCTTCTAGACGGGCAATATCACCGTCCTGATCCGGATACCGCTCATACACGCACAAAAGTGCCAAATTCACGGCGGCCGCTAGCCTGCATCTTTTCCTTCTCAGTGTGCACCCAAAGGCTCGGCTGGGGCAGACTGCGGGCCCCCCATCCCTGCAAGGCACCTCAGCGGGGCACGATTGTCTTGGAGGGTAGCGGGCGGCCGTCGTCACGGTTCTTGGACTCGATCATCTCGCGATGGCGGTACTCCCACTCCTCGGCCTTCTTTCGGAGGCGCTTGTGCTTGGACCGCCCCCCAAAGTGTCGCTCCGCCATGGCCTGCCCGATCCCCTCGAGGCTGGGTAGGACCCCAGGGTCGTCCGCCTCCTCCACGTCCACCAGCAGGAGCTGCTTCACCCCGCAGGCCTCGTCCTCCCCGCGCTCGAACAGCGTCAGAAGCCGAGCGACCTGGGTTGCCACACTGTCATCGACAGGGACAGGCAACTCGGAGCCAACGGTGCTGGCGGCCCGTCCGCGCGGCAGGCCCTTGGACGTGGGCTGGCGGCCGCGCTTCTCGAGCTTCGGGTGCCCCGTAGACGACCCCCTCCCCCCCGACGGCGCCTCGTCCCCCCCGGCGCGCAGGCGCGACGTGGCCCGGCTGTTGGGGTGAAGGTCGCCTGGCTCCTCCGGCGGCTGCGCGGCCCCTCGCTCCCCCCCGGCCCCGAACCACCCGAAGCACCCCAACCACCCCCGCCGCTGCGGCCTCTCGCCCCTGGCGGGGACCGGCAGCTGCGACCCCTCCGAAAAGGTCCGCATGCCCCCCCCGGGGGCTCCCCCGGTCGACCGCGGGGGGACGTTGCTGCCTTCCGAAGGCACTTTCACGTTCACCCTTGGCGCCGAGGTGCCGCGGTCGCGCGACATTTGCGAGAAAGGGGCGGCGAGGTCGCGCCCCGGTCGGTTGGACGAGACGGTGAGGGCACGCGAAGGACGGCTAGTCCGTCCCTGCTCGGCCCCCGACATCGTGTGCTTGACCGGGGCCGGGAGCCCCGGGCCGGCGGCGTCGTGCCTCGGCCCCCCGGTCACGGCCAAGCGCGACGTGGTCCGCTGCGACAGCTGAGAGTCCGCCTGCATGGCGCCCGACCTGGTGCCTGGCGTGCGGGCCGAGTCCCCCAAGGCCTGCAAGATGCTCGAGGTTACGGCCCCGTGCGTGTAGCGCCGACTCACGATGCGCACCAGCTGGGCGGCCGCTGCCGGATAGCCCAACGCCGTGGCGACCCCCCCCACGGAAACGCGGGGCATGGAGGCGCTCCCCTCCCCTCCGTGCGAGTCGCGGTTGCTGCCCCTCGTCGAGTAGCGCTTGTTGTGCGTCCTCAGCGCCTCGTTCAGCCACGCCGGGCGCTGCTCCGCCCCGCTCGCCCGCAGGGGGGCGTCAGCGGCAACCACATCCGCCGCCCAGGTCATGTGCTGCCCCCCGTGCACCGAGTCGATGGAGCCCTGCCAGGGCCGTGTCCGTCGCTCGCTCGACTGGGCCGAGGGACCTGCCGATGCCCCCGCGGAGCGCCTCACGAAATTCCTTGCGGGCGCATTCCCCGCACCTCCCACGCCAACCAGCTCATTACCCGGCTCGATACGGAACGGGTCGGCCCCCGCGCCGGTCGCTTCGTGGACGGGCATCCCATCCTGGCCGCGCGGAGACGTCTCACAAATCGGGGCGAGCATGTCCCCATGACCGAGACTCATTGAACTTGAGAAAATAAAGTGCGCCGGTGACGCGGAGCGGTGTCACTCGTGCCGCTCTCGCGAAGAGAGCGACGCTCAACTTGACCTCGGGATTTCCTCCCTGCCTCCTGCGGTATATCAAATATCATCCACATCGACGACTCCGATTTATAGGATTTCTTCTCTATAACCAGGGTACGTTCGCTCATTCGCCAGGGGACGGCTCCAAGGGGCGTGCAGGCGGGGATCCACAGTGCCGGTGAGCCGGCGGAGGAAAGGCCCCGCGCGCCCACGCGGTGCACGCACCTGGTATATATTCCACAGATTAACAGCCCTCGCCGCCCACTTTCCCACGGGGGCTCCACTCCTGATCACGGGAGGTAATAGGTTATAGGACAGACGTTGGAGAGTTTTGGGGAAAGAAATCGGTTTCCTCTCGTTGCTCGTTGTTTTCTCCCGAGACGTTTAGATGTCTTACACACCACCTCCGGCGGGTGTGCATTTAGTGAAAAGGGATGTCGGTCGCACCCCGTCGGCGTCGGAGACCCCGACCGGAGTCAGGGGGGATTTCCCAACTGACGGGATCGTGGGGATGTCGTGCCGCGCCGAAGGACTGTTGCGTCAACGGGCACTCGGCCCCCCAGAGCCCCCGCGTCGCGTAGCCGGCTACCTGGGCCTCCGGGAGCCTGCCCCCCCGGCCGCCCGGCCCCTGCGCCGGCCACGCCGAAGAGATTCAAAGGCGCCGCGGCTCATCAGCGAGCGGCAACTCACTTCTTCTTGGGGAGGGAGGGCCCCTTGCTCTCCTTGGGCGTGATCTCGGCCACGAGGTCCTGGACCTCGGCGCTCTTGATGTGGTTCTGCAGCGCCTGGGTGATGTCGGCGACGTCGCAGGACGCCTCCTTGAAGCGGGCCACGGCCTTCTCCAGCCACGCCCTCCACCCCGCCTCGCCCGTCGCGGCGGTGATCTGAGAGATTTCGTACAGCACGTTCCCGGCGAGGATGTTGCTCTGGTTCTTGAGCTGCGCGGCGTCGGCCTCCATCTTCTTCTCGTCCGTGCCCCCCACCGCGCCCCGGGCGAACTCGGCCGACTTGTCGTGCCACTGGATGGCGCGCTCAAACATGGGCAGGGCGGTGGCGGCGTACTTCTTTTCCAACTTGGTCAGGCACTCCCGGTACGCCTTTTCCTCCTCCTCCTTGCTCCGCTCCTCCCCCCCCTCGGGCGTCGTCGCCGGGTTGGTCAGCAGCATCCCCGCCTCGAGCTTGGCCCGCTCGAACCAGAGCTGTCCCATCCCCACGGCGCCGTCGTAGAAGTCCGGCCGGTACGTGAACGCCTCGTCCATCTTCTTCTCCGCGGCCGCGAACTCCTCGTTGGCCTTGGCGAAGTGCGGGCTGCCCGCAGCAGCCCCCCGCGAGACGCCCGCCTTGGCCATGTCCTCCATGTGCTTGCGGGCCAGGGCCGAGTGGGCGTGGCCCCAGTTGAGGTGCCCGAGAGCGATGATCTCCTTGAACTTGTCCACCCCCTGGGCGAACAGCCCCACGGCTTCGTCCGACGTGAGGACCTTGTCCAGGGCCTGCGAGACGCGGTCCCAGCCCTCGGCCTGGAGGTCCACGTGGCGGTCCGGGTCTATGTTGAGCTGCTCGCGGAACAGCTGCGCGAACTGCACCACCCAGCTGTCGATCTCCACGAGCTCCGACCCCGCCGACGCCTGCTGCGCCAGCTGCTCCAGCTTGGCCTTCTGCTGGCGCTCCTGGATCTCCTCAATATACTTGCGCATCTGCTTCATCGAGTCGAGGCTCTTGGCCTCCTCCTCGGGGGGCTTGGGCATGTCCGCCTCGGCGCACGCCTCCACGGCCATGCGCGCCGCGGGGAGGGCCGTGAGCTTGGGGCCGCCCTGGGAGAGGGCCGCGGCGTGGGCGGCCTCGCAGGCGGCCTGGACGTCGGCAGCGGAGGAGCACACGACGGTCTCGCCCGAGCGGTCCGTGAACTTGAGCTTGAAGTGCTTCACGGCGGGGAACTTGGGGGTCACCTGGTCGACGAGCTGCGCGTACGTGCCCTCCCCGGCGGGGAAACGCACCACGACGACGTCCTCCCCGTGGGTCACCCGGATCTCCTGGATGAGGGGGGGGCGCTTCTGCTGCGCGACAGCGGCCCGGCGTTCCTCGGCCTGCGACCGCAGGGCCATCTTCCCCACGGGGCCCTCCTCCTTCACGGCCGCCTCCATGGCCTCGATCTTCTTATCGACGTCGCCCTCTGCCCCGGGCATCGCCTTGAGCTTCTTGTAGTCCTCCAGGGCCCCGGCGAAGTTGCCCGACATCTCGAGCGCCTTGGCCCGGCGGGAGAGCGCCTTGGTGAAGTCAGGGTTGAGGGCCAGGGCGTTGGAGCACTCGCGGATCGTGTCCTTGAAGCGCAGGGCCTTGAGGTGGCACGCGGCCTGCGGGCGCGAGGGGGGCGGGGTTCGCGATGGGCGGGTGGCACGAGCCCAGGGGCGGGGAGAGGGTGGGGCGTGCTCCCGGGGAGGTCGGGGACCGACCCGCCAGGCGCAGCGGGGGGCGGGGGGGCCGCGGCCGGCGCGGGCGCACCTTGTTGTTGTGGAGGACGGCGGCCTCCTCCTTCTTCTCGTCGGGCACGAGGCGCACCGCGGCGTCGTAGAGCTGCAGGGCCTTGTTGAACTCGCGGCGGGCGAAGCGCTCGTTCCCCTGCTTCTTCAGGTCCATCGCCATGTTGAGGCGCCCCTCGGGGTCATTGGGGATCGACGAGGGCGCGGCCAAAGCAGGCTTCGACTTACGTCCCATCCTACGGGAAGGGGGGGGCGAGAGCGGGCGCAGGTGAGATGGGGGACGTTGGTGTGCGGGGAAGACTCTAGGGGGAGGCCCCAGCCACAAGGGCCGTGATCCGGTCGGTGCTTGCAGTAGGGGAGGGTAAAGCGCCCGAAGCGGGAGATTCACAGCAAAAGTGGACCGTTTTAACGCAATGTGACGCGTCAAGTCCCCAGAGAACGTGTGAGATGGGTAGACGGGACGCCGAAACACCCTGGTGGCTACCCTTCCCCCTACCATTCCGGACCCCCGGGGGGAGCAACAGATTCATGCGTGCCCTCGATTTTGAACCATAAATGATAAAAAAGATACGATTAAGGCAACAAAGCGCCCAAGAATTCTCTCAAAACGGAGAAATGTGGCGACGTCGTCAGCAGGCCACCGGGCTGCGGGCTCCAAGCGGCGACGCCGCTTAGTGGCGCGCAAACACCCATGAGAGTATCCTATGTACACCGCATCTCACCTGTGAATTGCAACGTCGACTCCTCGCGGTTTCGCGTTGGGGAGTTCGTTCTCAAGGACCAAGCAGTAGGGCCACCACGCTTGGGGAGAGTTCCTGGGAGTGATGCTCAAGATTGTAAACCGGGAGCCGGGGGCAGACATTAAGAGCGGCCACAGGGACCCGAGAGTCGCCGAATCGCCCTCCTCTCAGCGAACGCGCATCCACTTCGTTTCACTGTAGGAATGTCGACAATGGGAGGCCGTCCTCGGCACGGGGCTGTCCTCAAGTGAGAAGGGATCGTAGCGAGCGGAGTCAACGTCTCTCTGAATTCACATCGCAACCAGGGTGGCTGTACCTAACACTCGTTATCCGCCACACACCCCTTGCTAGCCTCCCCTACCCCAAACCGGCGACGGCAACGATGGAGGCACGCCTCGTCTGGGAAGGTGGCTTCCAGTCCATGAAGAAGTGAGAGTGGCGACGCGGGTCCCTGGTCCGGGCCCCCGCCGAGGCCCCTCCCTCCCGCACGCGCGGCTCAGAACCCACCCTGGGACCGCCCCTCCCCGCCCCCCGCAGGGACTGGGCCATGCGCCTGAAGCAGGTGTTCACGAGCGACGGGAACAAGACGCTCGAGTTCCACGCCGCCCTACCCCTCGAGGGCACCTTCCCGTCGGCCCACGCCGTCGCCCGCAAGTCCTTCTTCCCCGCCGACGCCAGCACCCACCCGCTCCTGGCCCGGACACAGGTCGATGTCGAGGGCACCTACCGCCTCGTAGGGGCGCGCAACAAGCAGTCCGAGGTGGCTCTTCGCGTGAGCAAGACGGCGATCCTCGACGCGCCCTCCCTCCCCAGCAACGTCACGTCAAAGCTCAAGCTCAAGGCGGAGGCGCACGCCGACGCCCACGACCTGGCACGCACCCAGGCGCTGTCGGCTGGGGCAGAGGTCAGCTCGACGATCCACGGCGTCACGGCGTCGCAGGACCTAAGGCTGGTCGCGGGCGTGTCGGCTCATAGCAAGGTCCGCAGCGCCGCCCGCAGGACCGGCCGCTCTGGCGGGCTGTCGCTCACCTCGCCGACATACGTCAAGTACGCTGAGGTTCGCGAGAACAGCGTGTCACTCCGGGTCGAGCAGCGGGCGGGGCGCACGAGCATCACCATGAGCTACGACTTGTGACCGCCTCGGGGCAAGGGATGCCCAGCGCCATGTGAAGCCGGACCGGGGTTCAACTCGGCCCAGGCCCCCTTGCATAAGTCTGGCAGGAGACCCCGTCGTGGGCGCCGCGCGGAGCCGGGGGGGACGGGGGGCGGGTCCCTAGGCGATGCCGAGCTGCTTCAGGATCCCCCGCTCGGCCATCTCCTTGCGCATGGCGGTGCCGAGCATCGCCGGGGAGCGCACCACGTGCACGCCGGCCTTCTCGAGGGCCTCGATCTTGCCCTGGGCAGTGCCCTTACCCCCGCTGATGATGGCGCCGGCGTGGCCCATGCGGCGGCCGGGGGGCGCCGTGAGCCCCGCGATGAAGGAGACGACGGGCTTGTCCGTTCCGCTCGCCTTGATGAACTCGGCGGCCTCCTCCTCCGCCGTCCCGCCGATCTCCCCGATCATGATGATGGCCTTGGTCTGGTCGTCCCGGACGAACCGTTCGAGGCAGTCGACGAAGTTGGTCCCGTTGAATGGGTCCCCGCCGATGCCCACCACGGTGGACTGCCCGAGGCCCTCGGAGGTCGTCTGGAACACGGCCTCGTAAGTAAGGGTGCCGGACCGGGACACGATGCCCACGGACCCGGGCGTGTGGATGTAGCCGGGCATGATGCCGATCTTGCACTCCCCGGGCTTGATGATGCCGGGGCAGTTGGGGCCGATCAGGCGCGTCTTGGTCTGCTCGGAAAGCACCTTCTTCACGCGGACCATGTCGTGCTGCGGGATGCCCTCGGTGATGCACACCACCAGGTCCATCTCCGCCTCCACCGCCTCGATCACCGCCTTGGCTGCGAAGGGAGGCGGCACGTAGATCACCGACGCGTTGGCCCCCGTGGCGTCCTTGGCCTCCTGCACCGTGTTAAAGACGGGGATGCCCAGGTGCTGCGTGCCCCCCTTCTTCGGGGTCACGCCCCCGACCATCTGCGTCCCGTACTCGATCGCCTGCTCCGTGTGGAACGTCCCGTTCTTCCCCGTGAGTCCCTGCGGTGCGCCGGGAGGGCGGCGTGCGGTCAGGATCCGCCGGGTCCCGGGGCGGCGTCGGAGACGCGAGTGGAACGAGCTCGCCGGAGCCGCGCGGGTTCCGGGGGGAGAGTCGAATGGGAGCGCCGCAATCGGCACCCAGGGGGGGGGGGGGGTTGTTGGGCCCTCCTCACCTGGCAGATGACCTTCGTGTGCTTGTCCACGAAGACGGCGGGTTCGTGGGCCTGCGGCGGTCGATAAAACGGGAGGAATTTCATCGACAGAACAGCGCTCTCGGCGCTGCGGCCTACACCCGCCCCGGAATCGCGGGTCTTGGCCTGAGACCGTGGAGAAAACTCGTTACGTCCCGGTAGGCCAGTGAACGGGATCCCGGCTGGATAGGGGGCTGGATTCCCAGATTAAGCAAGAGATAGATCCCGCAGGAGTAGTAGGTGATACCATGCCGCCGCTAAATGGGGGGGGAAACGCCTAAAAAAAGCGGAACCAAAATTCAGGGCGACGGGTGCGCACCGTTGAGAAGCCCCGGGTCCCTTCCACCGCTCGGTTGATCGATCCGAGCGCGGACCTGCGAGAAGGGACACAGAGATGTCGCGTCGGCTAGCGTTGAGGGAGCTACCGGGAGCCGAAGGTCGGTACCGGAACAACTCATCGGCAGGGGCGCGGAGGGAATACTGCAGCCTAAGGAGGGTCCCGGCAACTCGATCGGCCGTGATTTAGTGCACGGAGCGGCGGAACGGAGAAGCGTGTGACGGGTGCGCTCCCCGTCGCGCGGCTCTCCTCACCTCAGTCCCCTCCTAAGCATATCTGCAATCGTTTCCACTGAAGACGGGATACGTCGCCAAGGTGTAGCAGGTCGCGGCGCGAGCTGTCGCCCAAGAGAAGGGGGGTTGAGGTACAATCCGCCGCGCAGGGATTCATGAAACTCAGTCTCTGACACGAGTGTTTTTTTTCCGAAAAGCACGGAGGGAAGCCAGCCCGCGGTCCCATAGCAACCCACAGGTGTCGTACCGGAGATGCAGATAATCGCGGACTTCCCGCCAACGGGCCACCGTTCATTCGTCCCTCACCCCTTGGGTTTGCAGACCCCCTCCCCTCAGCCTCCATCCCCAGCCTCCCTCCTTCCTCGCGATGTCGAAGGCGAAGAAGGCCACCATCTTCGTCAAGCTCGTCTCGTCGCTCGGAACCGGTGAGGGAATCCCGCTGCCGGACCAGCAAGGACCCCTCCCGCCCACGTGCTGGCCCCGCTCCCCGGAACCCGCGTGGCCCGCACCTCACTCCCCCACCTACGACTACCGTCGGCGCCCCGACGCCCGTCCCGATCTGCAGGCTTCTTCTACGTCAAGAAGAAGAACCCCAAGACGCTCCCGGGGAAGATGGCCTTCGTGAAGTTCGATCCCGTCGCGAACAGGCACGCCGTCTTCAACGAGCAGAAGCTGCGCTGAGGGGAGGAGGGAGGCGAGCCATGCTGCCGTCCCGCTCGACCGGGTCCCTCGGGGGGCTGGACGTGCAGACGGCCCCCGTGGGGGAGATCCTCGGGGCCCCCCAGGCTGCCGCGGAGGGCATGGTCCTTCGGGGGCTCCTGAGCGAGGGGGACTCGGGTGGGGGCGCGGCCTCCTCGGCGGCCCTGACGGGCCTGCTCGCGCGCCCTCCCGCGTGGCTCGTGCACGCCGTGCTGGTCACCAACCAGCTCCTCTTCAGCAGCCTCCACGTGTCGTCCAAGCCCGCCCTCGCGCACCTGCCCCCGCTGGTCTACGCGGCCGTGCGCCTCGCCCTCGCGACCCCGCTCCTGGGGCTGGCGGCCCGGGCAGAGGGGGCCCTTGGCACGCTTGACCGGGCGGACGTCCGGTACCTCCTCCTCGTCGGGGCCGTCGGTGTGACGCTGCCGCAGACGCTCATCTTTGTCGGGAACGACATCGCGGGGCCGCCCCTGGTAGCCATCATGCAGCCAACGATCCCCGTCTGGACGACGCTGGGGGCGGCGGCGGTCGGGCTGGAGCGGCTGACGTGGAGGAAGGCGGGCGGGGTGGGGCTGAGCGTGGCCGGGGCCCTGGTCCTGGTCGGCGTCTGGGGCCTCGACGTGGCGGGCGACAGCACCGCCCTCGGCACTCTCGTGATGCTCGTGCAGAGTGGCTCGTACGCCTTCTTGCTCGTCGCGCTGGGGCGCTTCTTCCGGAGCAGGCCGGCGCCATTCGCGGCGCAGTTCCTCTGCACGCTCTCCGGGCTCGTGCTCGCGTGCGGAGCGGCCGCGCCGTGGGCGCGCGACACGGCGTGGGCGGCGGTGCCCCCCTGGACCTGGGCCGCCGTCGCGTGGGCGGGCGCCGCGGTGAGCTTCGGCGCGCACTCGATGAACGTCTGGGCGGTCCGCCACGCCGGCGGCGTCGTGCCCTCCGTCTACGTGACCCTCCAGCCCGTCCTCACCGTGACGGGGTCCGTCCTCCTCCTCGGCGAGTCCCTCCGCCCCCGGCACCTCGTCGGCTTCTGCCTCATTGTCGGCGGTCTCTGGGCGCTCCTGACCGCCCAGGCGCGAGAGACGGCGCTCCGCCGGAAGCTCCAGGCCGGGTCGGGGGTGGACCTGGTGTCGCTCGGGGACGCGGAGGCCGGGGGGCGGGCGGGCCCGCGAGGCGCCCGGAGAGGCGGGGGAGGAGCGCGGGGGCAGGGGGGGCGGGTCTGACGGGGCGACGTCAGGGCGGAGGGGGCGCGCGAATGGGGAGGGGCGCCCGTGGGGACCGGCGCGGGGAGGAGGGAGGGGGCGCGTGTCCGTTGCCTTCAAAAACGTGCCGGCGTGCGCTGGGCGCCGCGGGCTTGAACCCCGCCTAGACGCAGCTCGGCACCGGGCTCAGAGTCAAACTGCCCCGCCCCGCGGCGGCGGACCGCCGCGTCGAGTGCAGGGACCCTGGCCCGACCCCGTTGATGCCGCCGCGCGAGCTGCCGCGGAGGGTGGTCCCGGCGCCCCAGTGGCCGGGGTCCGCGGGGCGCCCCCGCGAGGGGTCCCTCGGGGGCGCCGGGAAGCTCGCCTCGTCGGGGAGGGTCCGGAGCGAGGCAATGGCGGCCGCGGGGGGGCGCCAGGCAGCGAGCGGCTGCCCCGCCCGGCGCCGCTCGGCGGCGAGCGGGGACTTGTACACGACCACCGCGACCCGGCACGCCTCGAGCACCTCCAGCGCCTGCGGCGACAGCCCGGCCGGCGGCCGCACGGGCGACGGCTTGGTCAGGACCTCGGGAGCCAGCTCCCCCGCCGGCGCCGGCGGGGCCGCGGGGGCCGCCGCGGGGGCCGGCGCGGGGGCGCCCCTGGCGGGCCTCCCGCCCGTCTCCGCCTCCACCGCCGCGGCCGGCGCCTCCACCGCGGCCGGCGCCTCCGCCGCCCCCCCGTCCTCCGCCCCCGCCGGCCGCGCCACGGAGAAGGTCTCGGGGATCACGAGGTAGTCGATGGCGTAGTCGAGAGCCAGCTGGCCGACCGTCCCGGGGACGGTGGACAGGGGGGCCTCGTTGCTGAGCACGTCCCTCCAGGAGTGCTGGCTGCTCCCGCGACTGGCGCGCGGACCGCCGCGCGGCCCCGCCCGGGCCGACCCCACGTCCCCCTCGGCCCGCCCCAGGGTGCGGCCGAGGCTCTTGGCCCTCGACAGCGTGGGCGCCCGCGACAGCGCCCCCTCCGGGGCGCTGCCCCGCGCCTGCCCGCCCTGCTGCGAGAAGACCGACTCCCGCTTCTCCTTGGACATGAGCCCCAGCCCCAGGGAGGCCCGCCGCTCCCGCCGCTCGAGGAAGGGCGACGGCGACGCGTCCTCGGGGGCGTCCCGCGGGGGCGGGGGCGGGCGGCTGTCCAGGCGAGGGAGGTGCGGGCGGGACCACCGGGGCGCCTGCCCCGGCTCCGGGACCCGGAAGTGCCTCGCCGCGCCCCGCAGGCCGTGGGGGGGGTCCTGGAAGGCGCGGAGGGTCGCGGCGTAGGGGGCGAGGGTGGCGAGGGCGGGGTCGGCGGGGGGGGACTCGGG
>Ga0181582_10000933_pt1 | contig 21923 bp, 13 predicted proteins | sample 071ome_32_FD_132438 | JGI IMG/M metagenome (GOLD analysis project Ga0181582, IMG submission 132438) | Coastal salt marsh microbial communities from the Groves Creek Marsh, Skidaway Island, Georgia - 071405AT metaG (megahit assembly) | ecosystem: Environmental > Aquatic > Marine > Intertidal...
CCCGGCAATGTGTGTACTGATGTCCCACTACTGGCGTCGCCTGTCTTGACGTGGACGGTCCCTTGAATCGTACGTCGCGTCTCTTACGTGCTTCCCACAAAAAGCCGGGGGTCCTGGCTGCGTGCAGTGGTCGCTCAGACGGTAGCCGGGTGTTGTGTGGGGTCCACACCCTCTTTCCACAAAGAGAGAGGCAGAAATGACGGACGTCGAGTGGCCCACCGAACTCGTGGCCGAGCTGAATGAGAAGCCGAACCGTGAGCGAGTGGCTTTCGTTAGGATAATCCCGAAACAAGAGGCATCTCCGACAGGATAATCTAGGGATCACTCTTGCCCCCCCTGCAGAAGTCCTGCCCGGGCTGTGCATGGGCTCCATGCTCGCCGAGATGAACTTTCCCGGGCTCGCGTCGATGGAACCGCCCGTGACGCACGTCATCCAGGTGGCCTCGGGCCTGAGGCAGTCACACGCCGCCCGGGGCCTGCGGTACCTCTCCCTCGACCTCGACGACACGGAGGAGGCCGACATCTTGAGCCTCCTCCCCCGCGTGTGCCGGGCCATCGACGCCGCGATCGAGGAGGGGGGCAACGCCTTCGTGCACTGCGCGGCGGGGGTCTCGCGTTCGGGCGCCATGGTGGTCGGTTACTGCATGTGGAAGCGGGGCTGGGGGCTCGGGGAGGCGCTGCGGCACGTGCGCGCGCAGAGGGACATTGTGTCGCCCAACCCGGGCTTCCTGTGCCAGTTGCACCTCTTCGACACGCTGTACGGGAGGGACATCGGGGCGGAGATCCGGGCGTGGCGGCACCACTACCGGCAGTGCGTCGAGGACGGCACCCTGGGGAGGCTCCACGATCAGTACAAGCGCTGGTGACGGGTCGCTGCAGGCGCGGGGCCGGGGGACCGGTTTCAATGCTGGCGAAGTCAGACGGAGCGGCTCGCCCCGCGAGCGGCTCGGAAGTTCAGTCTGTCTCCATGGTGGGGGCCTCGGGGGCGGCGGGCTCGTCCGTCTCCATGCCGTTTGCCTCGCCGTCCTCGGGGTGCTCCCCCTCCTCCGCGTCCTCCATCTTCTCCTCGTCCTCCTTCTTGGGGGGCTCCACCTTGGGCGCGGGCTGGCTCATGATGGGGCCGCACACACGCTCGACCGTCTCGGCCTTCCTGGCGATCTCCGCGACAGTCAGGATGGGCTCCTCGTGCTTCCCCATGGCGTCCTGGTACCCCCTCTTCTCGTTCAGCCACGCCGAGGCGGCGTCGCACTCCCCCTTGACCTTTGCGCGGTCGTCCTCCGAGATGTGCGCGTACTCGGGGGCCGTCGACGCGGCCAGCTCCGCGTACTTGGCGCAGACGGCGTCGAGGGCCGCCGCGGCGGCGGGGCGCCCCTGGAACTCGTCGTGGCGCCGCTGGATGGGGTCGCCCTTGGCCCTGAGCGCGCTGAGCTTTTCCGCGTAGACCCCCTTGGTGGTGTCCTCCCCCTCGTCGTAGAGCCAGTCCTCCGCGGCGGTAAGCTCTGCGCGGAAGGCCTCGTTGGCTGCCTCCTCGACGAACCCGGACAGCTGATCGTAGAGCTTGGAGCGCATGGAGAGGATGTACGCCTCGAGGTCGTTCTTGGCGTTGTTCGTCTCCTCCTGCAGCTTGTCGACGAGGGCCATGTCGAACTCGTGCTCCTTGGCTTTGGTCAGGTCGGCGTCCGACAGGCCCCAGGACGCGGTCGCAGCGACGGGGACGCTGTTCCGCTTGACGACCGTCTTGGTGACCTCCTCGAACTCGGGCTCGGCGGCCTCGGCCTTGGCCTCCCCGCCCTCCTCCGCCTTGGCCTCCGCGCCCTCCTCCATGGCCACGTCGGCCTCCTTCTTCTCCTCGGGCGCCTTGGCCTTGGGGACCTTCTCCACCACCACCTCCTGCTCCTCGCTCATGCACGACTCGACCACCGCGCGCCCGTGGATGTCGATCCCGATCTGCACCTTGAGCTTAGCCTTGTCCCCGCCAGCCGGGAGGCTGAAGGGCCCGACCTGGTACTCTGCGATCTCCCGGGCCTGCCCGGGCAGGAGCTCGGCGTCGTCGGCGTAGCGCAGCTTGATCGAGAAGGGGGCCTTGCGGTTGAGCGTGAGCTTGACGGCCGTGGGGTACGTGGCCCCCTTCTTGAAGAGGGTCTGCACCGTCACGGGGGCCTGCCCCTCCTTGGGCTCGGGGTTCTCGTACTCCACCGCCACGGGGTAGGGTAGGGCGTCCTGGACGGAGAAGTCGCGCACGCGGAAGATCGGGGAGAGCATGGCGCACTGGAGCGCCGCGCCCCGGGACACCCCCTCCTTGGTGTGGATGGTCCGGGAGGGGTCCTTGTCGAACACGGCCCGCACCGACCCAATGAAGGCAGGCACGCGGGACGACCCGCCCACGCACTCGACGGCGGCGATGTCCCCCTGCGACAGCCCGGACTGCTCGAGCGCCCGGCGCATGGCCGACTCAGCGCCGGCCAGGGGCGCCCGGCAGAGCTCCTCGAAGGTGTCGCGCTGGATCAGCATGTTGATGTCGCGGTCGTCCATGACGCACTCGACCGAGAGGGGGGCGTTGGGGTTGGCCGAGAGGATCTTCTTGCACTTCTCGATCATGATGTAGGCGCGGAGGGTGGAGCGGATGTTCTCGCGGAGGTCGAGGCCCGTCTTGGACTTGAACTCGGCACGCACGTGCTCGAAGAGGGCCGTGTCGAGGGCCAGGCCGCCGCACGACGTGTCCCAGGCGTGGGAGAGTACCTTGAGGCCCGCCTTGGCGAGCGAGACGATCGAGACCTGGATCCCGACCTCGCCGTAGTCGACGATCGCCACGTTCACCGAGCCGTCCGCGGGGAGGTCCGTCTTGTAGATGCCGTAACCGAGGGCCGTGGCCGTCGTCTCGTTCAGGACGCGCAGCGGGTTGAGCCCCGCGATGCGGGCGGCGTCGAGCATGGCGGCGCGCTCGGCCTCCGTGGCGTAGACGGGGCACGTGACCACCGAGTCCGTGATCGAGGAGCCCTGGTCCGCCTCGGCGATGCGCTTCTGGTCGATCAGCATCATGGCGGCCACCTTCTCCATCGGGAAGACCTGCGCCTCACCCTTGTACTCCACCTGGACAGCGCACAGGCCCTTGGGGCCCTCCACCACCTGCACGGGGAGAGGAACGCGGCGCAGGGCGTCGGAGCGGGGGTATCGGGCCGGGGATCGGGGAGGGAGGGCGCGGGGATCTAGAAGGGGCTGGGGGGGGGCGGGAAGAGGAAGGGATCCGGGGGCGGGGGGCGGCGGGGAGGCGCGTTGGGGGGGGAGATCTGGTTCGAGCGCCCGGAAAGGCGGGAGAAGAAGGTGCTCAGCGCTACTTCCGCGAGCGGGAAACCCCTCACGGGCACTATTCCGGAGGCGCGGCACCGGGGGCTGAGAGGCTTCTGGAAGAAATTGGCCCGCGCGGGGGGCGTGTGGGCCGGGGAAGGAGGATTGCACATCATTATCGTAGACTTCCGACACATGTTAACGCGTTGTCAATGGTGTCAAACGCAGAGACGCCCTGGGAGGGCCTGTGCGCGGCCCCTGGGGGCTCGACCATTTTGGGGAGGGGCCTTGGAGGCGCCCCTCCGCGCGGCTCACCTTGAAAGGGGAGAACTTGATGTCGTCCTGGACGTCGGGAGCGTTGAACTGCTTCCCGAGCAGCCGCCTGATGTTCACGATGGTGTTCCTCATGTTCATCGCGCGCCCAGAGCTGGCGTCCCCACCGAAGGACCTCATCTTCTGCCCGAACGCAACGGCCGAGGCGGTCTCTCGCTTGGACTCCTGCGCAATGAGGGCACGAAGAATAAGTAATCCTCTCGAAACCCTCGTAATACCCATTGCATGGCGAGAATTCCGGCGTCGAGACGGGTCGAGAAAGTGCCCCCCCGGCGCCCCGCCTCATCGACATGCCGGCCCCGTTTCGATGAAGGTCGCCTTTAAATTAACGTTTACGCGGGGAAGCCCACCTTGTTCATCAGAACATCGACACCGCGCTTCCGCGCGAGCGCGACACAAGAGCACGCATTGCCCACATCGAACCCGGCTACCGACATGGCGTCTTTTCTCTTGTGATGTGGACCCAAACGAGCGTCGCACAATGGCGGCGGAGCGGGGGGTGGTGAGGCACACGAAGGGAGGGGCGGGCCGCCCGTGGCGACTCGCCCGAGGCCCCCCAGCAGGTGGCTTGCAGGTTGACTCAGTGGTCGGCTGGAAAGAGATGGCCCTGGCAAAGAGACGCCATGACGCCGACCCCGCCTGCGGGCGCCACCTAGGGGTCCTCCGAACCCCTCTTCGGCCATTATCGCGCGCAATAGAAGAGCCCCCTTTGGCGACTGGGCCCCCCAGTACCTTTCTCCTTGCTCCCTGCGATACTTACCCAAACGCCCGCTGAATATCCTTGCGTAAGCGGCGTCCCCCTCGCGGGACCGAGATCCATCGGCGCAAAAACTAGCATAACTACGTAAGACCATGGGGTGCGGGTCGTCAAAGAACGCAGAAGCGTGGGGGTCGGCCCCTGGGGTAAGTACCAAGACGTCGCTCCCGGATCCCGCTCCACCTTCTTCTTTTGTCCCGAAATGTCGATTCCGGAACCATGGGTATCGCTACGTTTTTTGACTTGATTTGGCGCCGAGCGTCCCCGGTCGGGAGCGCCTGGGACCGGGACTGGGGTTCGGGGGGGATGCCTCGACGTGTGCGTCCACTTGGGAATCTTGAACTCCGTATTTGCTGCGTTTCGGACATGTATTTTTTTCATCCGGCGTCTGCGACATGTCCGCGCTCGCGGAGTGCCATGGCCAGTGCCAAAGTCCCAAAAGACCCCCCTCTTGGGGGGGGGGGGTCCGGACGCATATCTGCGAAAAGTCCCCTCCCGGGGGCCTTGGCTGCCCGGCCTTCCACTTCTTTATCATCAACTTGGCCGACTTCCCCCGTCCGCAGACGAACCCCAACGCACCGAGGCCGAGCAGAGGGCCGTGGGCGAACCCCAACGCCGTGTACCCGAACGACGGCCCCTTCGTGACACCCGATCTGCGGAAAGACCTCATAGGTGAGGAGCCGCCACGTACGCGTTTTTGGCGTCGCGCTTGCATGCCTGGAGAGAGGGTGGCCGCCTCCCACGCACCGCAACCCGGCCCAGGTCCCCGTGGTTTCGTTCAAGAACCCTTCGCAGGGGCGCCGCCCAACGGCACATGCCAGATTTGCGTCGGGGGCTCCCGCCATGGTATTTCGGCTGGCTCGTGCGCGTTGCGCGTCCCCACACCACGACAGAAGGAGGGGCGACCTCGCCGTGGCCCCATTTCCCAGTTCCCCCGCCCCCCGTCCCCCCCCCCGCAGACGTGCCCTGGAGCAACGCCCCGGGAAGGAGGGTGCACCTCTGGCATTTTTCGGACGCGCCAGACGCCGAGCAGGGTTCGCGCGAGCCGGTGGGTGGTGCCGCGCGGATGGCCACGGCCATTCGGCAGGCTGAGGCTGCCCTTGGGGGACCCCCCCTCATCCTCTTCAGCGGGGGCGCGTACGGGGGCAGCGACGCCTCGGTCGCCACGCGCGGCGAGCACAGCGCGGCGATGCTTGGCGCCCTCGGCGTCCAATGCGCCGTCACCGGCCACTGCGAGCTCCGCATGGGCCTCGACACGGTCGCCCGGGTCGCGCGGGCCAGCAGCTTCCCCTGGCTGCTCTCCAACGCCACGGCGCGGGACTGCAGGGAGCCCGTGCCGGGGACCCAGCGTTCCTACATCGTAGAGCACATGGGCGTCAAGGTGGGCATCCTGGGCCTCTACGAGGACCCCCTCGCCTCCGTGGCCGAGAGCGCCTTCCCGGTCAACCCGGCCATCCCCCCCCCGGACCCCCCAGGCCCCCACTCTCTCCTCGACATCCAGTCCCCGGACGACGTCGCTCGCCAGCTGGCCACCGAGCTCCGCCGCGACGGCGCCGAGCTGGTCATCGCCCTCTCCCACTGTTCCCACGCCACGGACCGCCGGGTCTGCGCCCAGGTACCGGAAGTCGACCTCCTCCTGGGGGGCCACTTCCAGTCGTACGACGTGCGGCCCGTGGCGCCGCACATGACGTGGATGGTCCACAGCGGCGGGCGGCTCCGGTCCGCGACGCTCCTCACCCTGTGGGTCCCGGACTCGACCGGCCCCGCCCGCCGCGCCCGCGTCGAGTGCAAGCGCATCGACGTCACGTCGCACTTCCCCGCCGACCCCGAGACGACGCGGATCATGACCGAGTGGTCGGGCAAGGTCCTGGAGGAGGCAGAGCGCGTGGTCGGGTACGCGGCCAGCGACCTCGACGCCACGAGCGCCACCATGTCGAACCGCGAGGCCGGGACCGCCAACCTCGTCCTCGACGTGTTCCGGCAGCGGTGCGAGGCCGCGGGGGGAGCCGAGGTGGCGCTGCTGCCCGGGAGCACCTGGGTGTGCGACCGGGTCATCCCCGCGGGGCCGCTCCTGGTCGGGGACGTGCTCGACTTGCTCCCCGCGAGGGAGGAGATGTGCGTGGTCAACGTCCCGGGCGCCACGCTCGTCGCCCTCCTCGAGCGCGGTCTCCGCACCGCCGACCACTCGTACGGGGGGTTCGTGCAGGTGTCGGGGGTCACCTTCAGCTTCAACGCGTCCAAGCCCCCGGGGAGGCGGCTCGTGACGTCGTCCGTCCTTATCGGCGGGAGGCCCCTCGACCCCGGCGAGATGTACCGGGTCGCGACGTCGGTCGCCTTCGCGCACGGGGACCACCTCCGCGGCTGTCCGCTCGTGGTGCCCCCGGCGGCCACCCCGACCCTCGCCCTGTCCTTCTTCGACCACCTCTGGACGCTCGCCGAGGCGTCCAGGGGGGGCGCGCCCGAGACCAAGCAGGCTAAGGCCCCCCCCGGGCTGGAGGGGCCGGAGGGCGCCGGCGCGTTCGGGGAGCCCATGTCGCTCCCCGCCGAGGGGAACGCCAGCTCCGGCCCCCGCGTCTACCAGGACAGCGAGGGCACCGTGGGGGAGGCGGACTCGCGGAGGCGCGCCCCGTCCATCGGCCTCGGGGTCGTGGAGGCGGGCCTCCACCGTCTGGACCGCGCGCTCGCCCAGAGCCCTCGCACCGAGCCCGGGGCCGAGCACCGGGCCGGGTTCGGGACCTTGCACGGCCACGGCCCGGGGCGGAGCACACGCGAGGGGGTCGCGGCAGGGTCAGGGGTAAACAGCGAGCGGATCGACACCCTAATCGCCTCCGCGCCCGCCCGGGACACGGCCCCCGCGAAGGCAGAGCTGCAGGCCACCCTCGAGGAGGCCCCTATGTGTGTCTGGCTGCCACACGTGCGGCACTACGCCGTGGCGCCAGCGGTGGACGGGCGGATCTCCAACGTGCACCGGAAACGCCGCGACACCCCCGCCGTGACTTCGAGCCCTCTCCTGCTAGTTGATGCGTGCCCAGGTGATGCGTGATGTGTTCGACGACTTCAGCGCCCCTAGACGGGCTGCAGAAGCGCAGAAGCAGTAGGTAACCTGATTGTGTACGCCAAGCCCCCCACACTAAGGCGACCCCTATGTAGGGGTCCTCCGCTGTAGGTACAGCGGCTAGGGGTCCTCTGCCGGTCCCCCAGCTGAGAAGGACGAGCCCTCTCGTCGTCGCCACCCCCTTGCCTTGTTACTTCCTTTCTATATCGGCGCTCTCCTCCTGTTCCCCTAGTTGAAACTGCCCTCTCTGCGGTCGTCCCGGCGCCACCCCCGCGTCGCCCCCGTCAGGCCATCCGAAGGAGGTGCAGCCGGCCCTCGCTGTTGGCGGCCGCCAGGTGCCCCTGGAGGGGGGAGTCGTCCCCGCCGGGGTGCCAGCTGATGGCGCTCACGAACGGGGGCGCCTTCCCCCTGGCCGCCGCCGCCCGCCCCCTCGCGCTCCGCCGCTCCTCCTCGCTGTCGCCGCCGCTCCCGCCGTCGCCCCCGGGATCCTCGGGGAAGGCGTACCGCAGCATGGGGCGGCTGACCCCCGTCGAGTAGACGACCACCTCGTTCGTCTCGGAGCCCGTCGCGATGTACGACCCGGACACCCCGAACCCCACGAAGTTCCGGACGTTCTGGTGCCCCTGGAACGTCCGCACGCACTCGCTCGCCCCGAGGTCCCACAGCCGCAGCGTCGAGTCGGTACTGGCGCTGGCCACTTGATCCGTCCCGGTGAACCCGACGTACGCGATGGCCTTGGCGTGTCCCGCGAGGGCGTGCGTGCCCTGCAGCGCGTGGCTGTCCCCGTACGGCGCGGCCATGTTGCGTATGTCGAACACCCGCAGCGAGTGCCCCGCCGACCCCACCGCCACCCGCGGGGACGCCCGCGAGCAGCTCACGCTCAGCACACTCGCCTGGAGGTGGACCGACGCGGCGGGGGCGTGCGTGCCGGCCCGCAGGTCCCACAGCCGCACCGTCCCGTCTTCCGACCCCGTCACCACCCCCCCCGGCACGCTGTGCACCGCGTCCAGCGACCACACGCGCTTCTCGTGCGCCTGGAGCACCCGCGTCCCCCGCCCCCCGCCCGGGTCCAGCACCGCCACGGCGCCCCCCGTGTCCCCTACGAGGAGCGTCCCGGGCCCGGTCCCCCACGCCATGCTCGCGATCTTGGCCCCGGCCCCCGTCCCCAGCGCGAGCGCCCCGAGCGGCTGCCCGCCCCCGGCCTCCACCAGCCCCGCCGCCCGGAACAGCACCACCTCCCCGGGCCCCCGGTTGGCCGCCAGGACGTCCCCGCCGGGGCCGAAGTGCAGCTCCGAGACGATCCCCGTCCCCGCGTGCACCGACGCCGCGGCGCCCCCGGCCCGCTCCAGCCCCGCGTACCGCACGTGCCGCCCGAACACCGACGCGAACTCCTCCCACGCCCCCCCCCGCCGCCGCGCCTCGTGGTAGTGACGCGCAAACTCGTCAAAGTTCTCGTCGAGCGAGCGGTCCAGCGCGGCCCGCCGCCCCCTGAGCCGCTCGCCCCCTCCCTCCCCGCCGGCCCCCGACGGGCCCGCGCCCCGCGCCTCCCCCCGCGCCCACGCCTCCCCCCGCGCCCACGCCCCCCCGGGGCCCTCCCCGTCGTCCCCCTCGGCCGCCCGCGCCAGGAGCTCGACCGCCTGCAGGTGGTCGCTGACGGCGTCCGTGTCGCCGCCGATGGACCGGAGCGCCGCGTCGGCCTCGCGGACCACGGCCTCCTCCGCGGCCACCCGGGCCTCGAGGAACCGGAGCAGCAGCGACAGCGCCGTGCCCCGGTCCTCCGACTCGAGGCGCCGCTGGCGCCGCTGCAGCTGCGCTACCGCCTCCCCGAGCTCGCGGGCCGAAAGGGCCCGGGTGTCGAGGGACGCGATGAACTCCCCGATCAGGTCGTTCGCCCCCTGCAGCCCCTCCTGCTGGTCCTCCGCGGCCCGCGCCTCCTCGCTCAGCCGGACGAGCGCGTAGTTGGGGAAGACCCGGTCAACGGTGAGGTGGGCCCCGCAGTTGGGGCACGTCTGCTTGAAGTCGAGGTGCTGCGGGGGTCGGGGGTGGGGGGGCGGGGAGTCAGGGCCGGGCGGGCCCGACACGGACCGGGGGGGCCGCGGGCGGGAAACGTGGGGGCGCGGCCGCCGCGCGCTGCGCCCCGGACTCGTGGTGAGGGGCCTCCCCGTCACCTTGGCGATGCAGTTGTAGCAGTACGTGTGCCCGCACGGGGTCACGAAGGGGTCCGCGAGGGTGTTGATGCAGATTGTGCACATCAGCGCTGACCCCAGCGCGCCGAGCTCCGCCATCGTTGCCGGCCGGGCCCCTCAAGGGCCGGCAGGGAAATCCGGGGCGAAGCCCAGCCCGGGAGGATGTCGAGGAGACGAGTCGCGCGTGGAAAAGACGCGACGCAACGGGCGCTGGGTGAACGTTCTGGGGCGACGAGGGGGTTCACGTGGGGCAAGGGGGCGAGAGGTGGACGGGGGAGGAACCCACCCTGGTGTGTGCGTGCTGGAACACGGTGCCGAGGGGGCGCGCCTCCCAGGCTCTTTGGGGAGCGCGCCCGGCGGGGTTGCCTGTCTCGTGAATCCCATACGTAGCGCGGAGCGCCCCTGCCTCCTAGAAGGCCCTTCCGAGCGACGCACGGAGCGGAACCAAGACCAGCCCTAGACCCACTGACTTCCTCGCGCGGGCTTTCCTCGGCCTTTCTCGCGCTGGTCCCGCGCCGCAGTCATGCGCGCGCTTAGCCACACGCTCGCCTCGACTCGGAGAGGGGAATGCGCTGCGTCTCGCCCCTCCCTCCGCTCGCCAAGGCCGGGCGTCGCGCCGGCCCCCAGCACCGCAGCTGTTATCGCCCCGGGCAGCCCGGAGCGGTCGGTCTCTGCCTCCGCCATTGATGTCGACAGGTGTGCCGACGACGCCCGTCCGGGCGACGCCCAGCCGGGAGTGCGCTCGTGCTTCCCCCGCGCGCAGTGGCCGCTCTCTGCAGGCAGGGCGATTCCCCTTATCGGCGAACACCGCGATGCAATACGTCGATAGCGCATGCGTCGCGGCTCCAACCCCGCACACGTATCGCTCGCTACCGTTCCCTAGAGTCCCGTCGATCTTCCCCGGTGTTGCCCACGTGACCGCGCAGGAACGCGGCGTCGAGCCCCAGCAGGACATCTCGGCGCACTTCCGGACCGCCGCGCCGCGACGGGAGCGGGACAGACGGCTCCGGGCCGCGCGGGAGGGAGGGTACCCGATCGTACCGCGCCCGGAGTGGGGCGTCCCGCAAGTCGAGGCACGTGCGGCGCCACGACGTCAACATCGACGAGGTCCGGCTCCAGGCCTCGGACCTGGTGTCGGAGCTGCGCGCCACCCTGTGCGCCGGTGCCGGCCCCGCGGCGGACGGGTCCGTCACCTTCACCGTCTCCCCCGCGGGCGTCCACCCGGAGGTCGTCGAGGCGGTCCAGGGGCTCTCCGCCGCCGTCGCGGACTGCGTCCTCGGCCTCAGCTGCCGCAAGGGCGGCACCGACCCCGCCCTCTCGGCGCTGTCGGACCTCCACGGGGCGCTCGTGGCCGGGGGGGTGTCCCTGAGCGACGCCGTGGACGTGCGCGACGTGGCCTTGCAGCTTGCGAAGATCGGCGCCCACACCGCCCCCGTCGTGGAGGCCCTGGTGAGACCCCCCCGACACGGCCCCCCACCCCCGGGGTCGAGACCACCCTGCGGGGGTCATCCCCGCCCCCGCCCCCGCGGGCTCCGCGAACCCCCCGGTGGCCGACGTGCGCGCCCCTCCCCCTCCCCCTCCACCCGCCCGCAGTGCGCCAGGGTCCCCGTGGAGGAGCGCGCCCGCCTCTACTCGACCGCTGCCGTCGAGTACGCGCGTCGCGGCCGCGTGCGGGCGGTGGAGAGGATGTTCGGGGCCCTCGGGGAGGAGTTCGGGGCCGGCGGGGCCCCCGGCGCGGGCGCCGCGCCCCTGGTCCCGGACGCGCACATGATGACCGCCGCCGTGCACATGTACGGGCAGCGCGGTTTCCTGGCGGCGGCCACGGAGCTCGTCGACGACTACCTCTCCCGCTGCGCCCTGGCCGCCCAGGCCCCGGCCATCGGCCCGGTCAACGCGCTGGTGAACGCCACGCTGGGAGCGGAGGGCCCGCACGAGGCGGCGGCGCTGTACTGCCGGTACCTGGGGTGCCCGTCGCCGCCGCCCGAGGGGCCGGGGGGGGAGTGCGTGCGGTGCGCGTCGCCGCCGCCGGGGCTGCCGCGGGGCCCCGGCGGCCCGGCGGCCCTGGCCGCGGACGCGGTGACGATGGGCACGCTGGCCAAGGCCGCGATGAGGGCGGGGAGCGGGGAGCTGGCGCGGTGGGTCGAGGGGGAGCTGGAGCGGTGGGGGGTGACGGGGACGGAGGGGACGTACGTGTGCCTGATCAAGGCGTTCGAGCGGGCCGGGGAGTACGACGTGGCCCTGCGGGTCAAGGACGCCGCCGGGGCCGCGGGGGGCGCCGTGACGCGCGGCCTGTGGGGGGCGACCATCATGTGCGCGGGCCGCGCCGGGCGGATCGAGGAGGCGCGCGCGCTCTGGCGGGAGATGCGCGAGGGCGGGCCGCCGCCCCGGCAGCCGCAGTTCCACGCCCTCCTCACGGCCTGCGCCGCGTGCCACCGGTCGGACGTCGCCGCCGAGGCCCTCGCGGAGATGCGCCGCGAGGGCGTCCCCCGGTCCGACCAGACCTACCTGCTGGCCCTCTCGGCGTGCCACCCGGGGCCGGGCGGGCGCCCGCGGGACGAGCACGTCTCGGCCGCCGAGGCGTTCCTCGCCGACATGGCCCGCGACCTCCCCGGCCAGCCCCCCACCCTGCGCATCATGACGCTCCTCGTGTCCCTCTACGGCGACGCCGGGCTCCCGCACTCGGCCCTGGCCTGCTTCGGCGAGCTGCGGGCCCGGGCCGCGGCGCGCGGGGGGGGCGCGGCGCTCCTGGACGCCAGGGCCTACTCGCGGGCCATCCGGGCGTGCCGGGGCAGCCCGGGGCTGGCCGGCCGCGCGCTCGAGCTCTACCGCGAGTCGCAGCGGCACGGCATGTCGGACTGCCGGGAGCTCTACGGCTCGGCGCTGACGGCGCTGCGGGAGGCGGGGGACCTCGACGGCGCCTTCCAGGTGTACCGGGACCTCCGCAGGGCCGGGTTCGCGCCCGACAACCAGGAGTTCCGCAAGCTCCTGGCGCTGTGCGCCGAGCGGGCCATGGACCCCGCGGCGGCGCCCCCGGCGGGGGCGGGGGCGGGGGCGCCGGGGGCGCCCCCGGAGCCGGGGCCCGCGGGGCCGGCCGGCGGGGGCCCCGCCCCCGCGCCCGCCGGGGACGGCTTCCTCGGGTCCAACCTGGACCTGTCCCTGGAGACGATCGACCTGCACGGGCTGAGCGTCCCCGAGGCGCGGGCGGCGGTGCTGCTGGTCCTCAAGGCGACGCTGGGGCGGCACCAGGCGGGGCTGGCGGTGGAGGGGGACCTGCTCGTGGTCACGGGCGCCGGGCTGCACTCGAGCGTCGAGGGCCCCAAGCTCCAGGGCGCCGTGGTGGAGATGCTGGAGGGCCTCGGGCTGCCGGTCCAGACGGACGGGGCGGCCGGGGGGGACTTCTCCATGCTGCTGACGCCGCGGACGGTCCTGGAGCGGCGGGAGCGGCGGATGAACGCCGGGCGGGTCAAGGTGACCAACGCGGACCTCTGCTGGTGGCTGGGGAGGCGCCGGTCCCTGTGACGGCGCGCCCGGGTTGAAGGGTCCGAGGGGGCCCGGGGGGACGGGCGGCGCCGACCGCGTCCGGGCCCCGGGTGCGTCCGACGTGGCGCCGCCCGGAGCCGCGCCCCCCCCCCGCTCCCTCCAAGGCGCTCCCCGCGCCCGCCGCCGTGCACTGCGCGGGCCTCGGCGCGCTGGAAACGATCCCCCCGCCGGGAGATGCGACGGCCGCGATGGGAGCCGAGCCCCCCGGACAGACGTTGGACCCCGGGGGACCGCTGACTCTCGATGCCCTGCCTCTCGACATCCAGGCCTTGATCTTCTCGCTTCTAGGGGTGAACGACCTCGCGAGGCTCCTTTCCGCGCACTCCGGCTTCGCGTGGCTGCGGCAGCGGGACGAGCTCTGGAGGGAATGCGCGGCCAACTCGGGGCTGGTCGGCGTCGGCTCCTACGGCGAAGCCAGGGACGCCATGAGCTCCGAGCTGTACGCCTGGGGTGCGTCGCGCCCGGGGCAACGCGCCCGACCGGCCCGCCGCCGCCGGGACCGGACGGCCCGGCGCGACCCCGCGCCGCCCGGCCGCCCGCCGAACCGCGCCGACGCCCCGCCCCCGCCGCAGGGGACGTGGAGTCGGGCGAGGTCCGGTGGCTGGGCTTCCACGAGCACACGCACCGCTCCACCGTGCCCCTCCGCGCCGGGCCCGTCCTCGAGACGGCCCACGCCGCCGACGTCGGCTCCCCCGCCCGTGTCCCCCTGCGCGCCGTGGCGGCCGGCCCCGGCTTCTGCCTGCTCCTGACCTCCGCGGGCCGCGTCCTCGACTCGCGCGCGGCGCTCCCCTCGGGGGGCCGGCGCGTCGACCCGCGCCTCGGGTGGGGCTTCCACTTCCTCGTCCAGGGCACCGGCCTCGCCGGAGTCGACCCGGCCCGCGAGGGCCACCCCCTGGGCTTCGCCCCCCCCGCCCGGGGCGGGGGCGACGGGGACGGGGGGACCGACGCCGTCGTGGCCGTGGCGGCCGGGGGGGAGGACGGCGCCGGCTTCGCGGCAGCTGTCACGGCGTCTGGGAGGGTCTTCGCCTGGGGCGACGCCACTGCCGGCGCCCTGGGCGGCGGGCAGGCGGCGGACCCCCCCGAGGGGCCGGGGGCGGCGGCGGGAGACGGCCCCGCCTGGTGGGGGCGGCCGCGGCGGGTGTGGCCCCTGGCCGGGCAGGAGGCCGGGGCGGGGGGCGGCCGGGCGCTGGGGGTCGCCTGCGGCCCCGCCGTGACGGTGATCTGGACGGACGCGGCGGCGGACAACCTGCACGTGTGTGGGGCGTTCCCGGGGGGCGGGCAGCCGGGGCACCGGCGGGCGGCCCTGGGCGGCGGTTCCCGCGCGGCGCAGGCGGCCGCGTCGAGGACGCAGGTCGCGGCGGTGTGCTCGGACGGGGCCCTGCTCGTCGCCGAGGTGGCGGCCCTGCTGGCGGCGGCGGGGGCGGGGGCCGGGCCCCCGGCGTGGCGGCGTGTGGGCCCGACGGCTCCCCGGATGGGCATGCCGCCGGAGGGGCAGGCGGAGGGGGGCGGGGGGGGCTTGGCGGGGGAGCTGGCCGTGGCCGTGGCGCTGCCGGCGAGCGGGGAGCGGGGCCACTGCCTCACGGGCGGCGGGTCCCTCTTCTCGTGGGGGGGCGGCGGGCGGCAGGGAGAGCTCGGGCTAGGACGGGGCACCCCGGGGCCGCTGTCCGTGCCGCACCGGGCGGCGTGGGCGCGGCGCCTGGCCGGGGTCGCCGCGGCGGATCACTTCTCCGTCGCGTGGGACCGCGACGGCCGGGCCTGGGGCTTCGGGCGGAACCGCGAGGGGCAGCTCGGCGCCGGCGACGCCTCCCGAAAGTACCAGGGCCGGCCGGTCCGACTGCCGGGCGGCGCACGGGTGCGGAGCGTCGCGGCGTTCCCGACGTGCTGCGTCGCCGTCGTGTCGGCATGCGACGTGCGCGGCCCCGCAGGAGGCCGGGAGGGGCCCGGTCGGCGGCGGGAGGAGGGGGAGGGGGGGGAGGAGGAGGCCGCGGGCGAGGTGGACGGCCGGGACGACGAGCTCTTCTCCATGCGAGGGCTGGGGGTGGCGGTCGTGCTGCTGGGCAGCGAGGAGGAGGAGGAGCGGGAGGAGGAGTGGGAGGGGGGGTGGCGGCCTGTGCGCGTGGGAGGCAGGAGGGGCTCGCGTAGGCGTGGCCCGCGGCGAACGTGATCCCATTGAACGCGCGGCTCTGCCCCTCACTCCCTCACTCCCCTCACTCCCCCACTACCTCACTCCCAGTCGAGGAACGACAGCCCGCCCTTGGGCAGCCGGTTGCCCCCCGGGGCCGCGCCCCCGTCCTGCCCGTCCTCGCCCGCCCCGTTCTCGCCCGCCCCGTCCTCGCCCGCCCCGTCGCCGCCCCCGCCCGCTGCCGGCCTCGCTGCCTCCGCGGGGCCGAGCTCCTCGGCGGCGATCCTCCCCGCCCGCGCGATCGCCGCCCGGACGTGGTCGGCCGCCGCCTGGCCGCCCCCCCCCGCGAGCTTGGCCAGAGCGACGGCGCGCGACGCCTCGGCGCTCGACTCCTCGAGCCGCGCCGACAGCTCGGCCCGCATCGCCGCGGCCCGCTCCACCAGCTCCCGGTGCTCCCGCTCCCGCTCCTCCCCGTCCGCCGCCAGCCTCGACAGGGCCTCGCGCATCTCCCGCCCCAGCTCGTCGAACGGGTCGGCCCGCTCGGCCTCCCGCGCCCGGAGCGCCTCGTCCGTGCGCTGGAGCTCCGCCCGCATCCCCTCGTACATCTCCACCAGGTCCGCGACCATCGCGTCCGCCGCGGACATCCGGGGCGCCGCGTCGGGCCCCGCGCCGCCCCCCCCGCCCGCCGACGCGGCCTCCCCGCCCCCCCCCCCGGCGTCCGAGCCCTCGTCCGAGTCCGTGTCCGGGAGGTCCACCTCCGGCAGCCCCAGCGCCTCCCGGGCGAGGCGGACGTCGGCCCGGTGGATCTCCTCGTCGTTGAGCTCCTCGAGCTCCGTCAGGTGCGCCACCAGCGCCAGGCGGGCCCGCCCCCACCCCTCCCCCTCCACCACGGGGTTGCCCCGCAGCCGGAGGACCCGGAGCCCGGGGGGCAGCTCCGCGGGGTCCACGGCGGCGATGTCGTTGTGCGAGGCGTTCAGGTACTCGAGCGCCCCCATCCCCGCCAGCCCCCGCAGGTCCGTCAGCCGGTTGTGCTGCACCGCCAGGAACTCGAGCGTCGCCCCCACGGGCGCCAGCCCCGCCACGTCCGACAGCCGGTTGTGCTGCAGGTGGAGCACGGAGACCCGCCGGAGCGCGGCGAGCGCGTCGGGGGAGAGGGCCGCGACCTGCATGCGGTCCAGCCGGATCTTGGACGTCCGCCCGAGGTGCGCCACGTCGCGCTCCGCCATCCACTCGGCCCCCGCGGGGCCCGCGCTGGCGCCGCCCCTCTCCTCGAACTCCCTGCGGAGCGGTTTTCCTCCGGTGGGGGGGGGTTGGCAGGTGGTCGCCGGCAGTGGCGCCGGCGTTGGAGCCGGCCAGGGCCTGCGGGCGCGGGGCCCCGGTCGTCTGGCGGGGATAGCCCCCCCCCCTCACCTCCGACGCGCCTCGACGTAGCGGGGGGGGAAGCAGGCGGTGGCGAGGAGGGCGAAGTCGAGGGTGCGGTCGGGCTTGGCCCTCTCTGACTCGAAGAGCTGCCTCCGCACGATCTCCTCCAGCTCCTCCTCGGTCCTGGCCACGAACGCCGGCGCCTCCTCCTCCTCCTCGCTCTCCTCCTCGGCAGCGGGGGCAGGGGGGGCGGCGTCCTCCGCGGCGGCCGGGGGGGGCGCCTCGGCCTCCGCCGCGGCGGCCTTGGGCTTCTTCGCGGCCGCCTTCTTCTTGGGGGTCCCGGCGGCCTTCTTTGTGGCCCCGACGGGCTTGGCGGCGCCGGCCTTGGAGGCGCCGGCGGAGGCCCGGGGGGCCTTGGTCGACGGGGCCCCGCCCTTGGTGGGGGGGCCCTTGGCGGTCCCTGAGGTGGCCTTCGCGGGCATCTCCCCGGCCCTTCCTTCCGGGTCCTGCGGGACCAAAGGCATAAGATGCGTCAAAATCCCCACACCCCGATGCACTATCGGGATTTGGCGCGGAGAAGAGACCGCGCGGGGGCTCCCCTGGGGGGACGCGGGGTTTGTAAAATAGTGGGCGCCGGGCACCCGATACCTACTCGACAGCTGGCGGGCGTGGGGATCGCGTATTAATTTTGCAATGATACACCGGAAAACGTGACGGGAATCGCTCTCGATGCGCTGACGGGGTCTCCTGAGGCGCGGTCACGGCCCCGAGGGGCTTCACCTGGGCGGGTTCTCGAAGGGACGAGGGTTCCGTAGCGGGGCGGGCGAAGGTATCGGGACTGCGGTGGAAGTGCGGGGGCAGGGTCAGCGAGGAGAGCCTTCCCGCAAGTGGAGGGCGCACCGCGTGCTCCCGGGGGGGGCCGCCCCTGGCGGGCCAGCCCGGCGCCCCGGCGCGGCGTCATCACGGTCGCCCCTGACACCTCTCCGCAACCGTGGGGGCGACCCGAGGTCTCCGACCCGCTCCGGCGCCTTCCCGTCGACGGTCGCTCATGGTAGCTCGCGATCGAGCCTTTCCGTCACAACCTTGATGGCGGCACGCAGCAAGAGCGCGCTTCCCCTTCAGCACCCAACCCTGTCCCCGTGCATGTGGACTATTGGAAACGCAATTGGAAACGGCACCTGACCATAGATCGCAGGTGCGGCCGCGTATTAGGACGAAGATATATTACATGAATTGGTTTCTCTCGACTGTCCTCCGTATTAACCGCGCCCCGCGGCGGAATTGCTTTTCGCTGACATTCAGGGAGAAGCTCACAACACCGCCCCGCCAAATCCTCCGCAGCGCGCGCATCTCTTCAGGTTCCCACGTCAGTGAGTAATCGAGAGCAAGAGAAAGGGAGTGGCGCGATGTCAAGGGCGAACTCGAGCTCAGGGGTGGGGCAAGCGCTCGGTTTCGGCTACGCCAATCCCAAGACCTTCAGGAACGAGCGCTTCGCCGAGCTCACCCAGAACTGGATTGACTCAAAGCAGGGGACCAGCGATGATAAGGTCGCAGAGACCATGCGAGACCTGCGCATGACCCGCGCTAGGCCCCCCAGCGTGCCCACGCGGAGCACTCTCAAGTGAGTGAACCCTGCGACGTTGCCGACTAATTCCCGCCTCTTCCTGTCTATGACCCCGAGTCTTTGGCTCTTTATGTCTTCAATTATACATTATTTGATGGAATTTCATTTTTTACCTCCGAATCGTGCAATTCCGGGGCGTCGGGACCCCCTCACATGTGGGTTGACAACTCCTCTCCCAACTGGACCAACTGGACCCCCTCTGACTCCTCCCCTCCCGGCACCCGCGCAGGGGCGTTCGGGCCGCCGGCGCCGCCGGGGCGACGATGAACGACCTGGACAACATCCGCACCAACTCGGCCGGCCTGCGCCCGAGCTCGAAGGGCATCGGGGGCCCCCTCGAGGGCACCAAGGGGGGCCCCCTCGTCCCCTCGAGCGCCCGGAAGGAGGCGGCCGAGGACTGGCCCGAGGCGTCCTCCACCGCCAAGGGCGAGGAGAAGCCCGTGGACCCGTCGCTGGGGTACATGACCACGAACGAGATGGCCTTCGGGCTCCGCTCCATGCCCGACACGGCCGAGGTGTACGAGCGCATGCTCGAAGCGACCCGGCCCACGCCCGGGGACAACCTGACCTTCACGTCCATGTGGGGCGACGCGCTCAAGAAGGGCGACCTGACCCTGTGGAAGGAGCAGTGCCTCAAGTCGACGCAGCAGCAGATGAACGACGAGGTGCACCCCCCCTCGGCCATCCAGGACAACCCCTCGGTCAAGGACGCCCGGGCTACGTTCCTCAAGTGGATGGCCGACAACAAGAAGTACTTCGGGCAGCTCCTCAAGCCCGAGGTCGCCGAGGAGGCCCGGAGGCACATGAAGGGCCTCCCGGTCGAGCAGCAGGAGGAGTTCCTCAAGATGATGCGCGACGTGCACAACAACGTGCTGCCGGACCAGGCGCCCTTCATGTCTTGCACCCACGCCACGTACGGGTGGCCTGCCTCGTACGCCGACCCTGCCATCGTGGCCATGGAGATGGCCGAGACGCGGTACCGCACCTACGGCCGCCCCAGGCAGGTCGAGGTCAAGGGTCCCAAGCGATCCACGACGGTGCCCAAGGAGCCCCGGGCGCCCGAGCGCAGGCCGTCCAAGGCCAAGGCGAGCGTCCTCAAGGACGGCCCCCTCTCCAAGCCCTTCGAGTCGAACTTCAAGCTCCGGTGGGCCGGCTCGGACGCCATCCCGCCCCAGTCCGCGTACAGCGCCCAGTTCGCCCCCCACCCGGTCAAGGCCTACGCCAACAAGACCGAGCCCATCAAGACGGTGAACCCGTACGTCCAGCCCACGGCGGCGTTCGGGCCGCTCAACGCCATGGCCTTCCCGGAGATCGCTGATAAGGGCCCGCGCCCGTACCTGGTGCCCAAGTACTACACGCAGCGGACCGCCGACCGCCCGACCAAGGACACCAAGGCGGCCCCCGAAACGACGTACGAGAACTGCTTCAAGGAGCCGCTGGGCGGGGACGACCTCGTCAAGGGTAAGGCCATGCAGAAGGAGCGCCGGGACGCCCTCCGCAAGTCCACCATCCCCCTGGGCAAGGGCGGCGTCATGTATGAGGACAGCGGCCAGAGCGTGTACCGCGGATTCTTCGTGGAGAAGCCGATGGACCTCAAGTGGCGCCAGGAGCGGGCCGAGGTGATGCGGGCGCAGGTCAACGCGCCCACCGTGAGCGTGGGGAGGATGGCGCCCATCGTCGAGTCGCGGGACGAGCGGGAGGCCCGGCAGGGCATCACCCGCCGCCCGCGCCCGACCCTCGTCGCCGCGTCTGGCGCCTTGTGACGCGGGGCCCTGGGCCGAGTTGAACGGGGGTCCTACGGGCGCGCGGGGCCCCGCCGGCGGCACAGTCCGGGCATCCCGCGCGCGCACCGGCAGGAGGCCCCACCCGCGGTGGCGTCGCCAGGGCACCGCAGCGAGGGCGAGGGAGGATCGCTCGCACCCCCCCCGGGGGGCACATGGCCTACACAGCCCGACTTCGCCGCGTTTTTGTGGTCTGAGGGGACTCATTGTGCACGATGATGCCCCTGAAGGACGATCCCGGGCCCAGGATCCTCCAACAAGAGGGGAACGGAGCCGTGCCACCTACCGCTTCCCGGGGCGGGGGGGAGGAGCGAGACCTCGGGCTTCAGCTCCCGACGTATTCCGGCGCGACTCACGCGTCCGACTCGTCCATCTCGTCGTTCCGAAAGTGAGTGCCGGTGACGAGACGCTCCCCTCTCGCCCGCCGGCCCCGACGCGGCAGGAGAGCTGCCAGTCCCGGACCACCCGCCTTCCCGCCCCCCCCCCGCGCCGCTCGCCCGGGGGACGGCGCGACCCTGCGAAGATCCTGATCGAGGCGCTCACCGCCCCCCGGTCCCCGGTCCCCGGTCCCTGCCGCGCCCGGAAGTCGAGGCGCCGGGCAACCACACCCGGGCCCCCCGAGCCCTCACCACGCAGGTTCCTGGCCTTCCAGCTGGGGGGCACCCTGGACCCCGCCCCGCCGGGGGACGCCTCCGGGCTCTCCCTCGAGGGCCTCTCCCTCGACGGCCTGCGGATCCAGCGCCCCCTCGAGTCCTTCGGGCAGTCGGTGGAGATGCCCGGGGCGGCGGCCGGGGCGCCCGGCGAGGAGCCCGCGGCGGCGGCGCCGGCGGGGGCGGCCAAGCGGCCCCGCGAGGAGGACGAGGTGGTCTCCCCCTTCGCGCCCGGGAGCGACCGCATCCTCCGCCAGATGGCCCGCATGGGCATCGCCGGGGAGGACCTCGCCCCCGGCCCCCCGCCGGGCCCCGCGGCCCCCCCGCCCGGCCCCTCCGCCATCCTCCGCGCGTGCGTCGCCGTCGCCGAGGCGCTCGAGTCCGCCCTGGCCGAGCAGTCCCGCGCCCTCGGCATGCCGGCCGCGGCCCTCCGCGAGCACTTCGACGAGTTCTTCGCCACCTGGCTGCGCCCCCGCGGCGGCGACCTCTCGCGCTTCCGAGCCCTGGCGCGGCGCCGGACGGGGGAGCCGCCCCCCGAGCCGGGCGAGGGGCCGGCCCCCTGGCAGGTCCACTCGTCCTCCGACGAGGAGGGCGGCAGCCCCCCGCCCGGGGGCGCGCTCGCGGGGGGCAGGCGCCCGGACCCCGCCCCGGGGGAGGCCGGGGCCGGGGCCCTGGCCGGGGCGGGGGGCGGCGCCGGGCCCGGGCCCGGGGGCGGGGGCCCGCCCCCGGCGGGCGCGGGGACCAAGCGGGACTGCGACGCCGCCCTCGGGGGCGGCCGCGCCGGGGCGCACAAGGCCCTCCGCGTGTCGGCCGCCGCGGACAGGCGCCCCGCGCAGGGCGGGGGCCCGTCGCCGCGGCGCCCCGAGGGGCGCGGGCGGCGGGCCCCGGGCCCCGCCGGGGGCGGCGGGCCGCCCCCCCCCGCCGCCGACGCGCCCCGCCGCGCCCCCCCCCGCCCCGCCGTCGCCCTGGCCGGCGTCCCCCCCCTCTCGGGCCGCGTCCCCGAGGCCGCCGCCGTCGCCGCCGTCCGCGCCCTCCGGCTCCGCGTCTCGGACCTCCGCTGCCTCGTCCGATACCTCCTCGTCCCCGGGGGCGACGCCGGCGACCCGGGGGACGCGAGCAGCGCCAAGGGGGCCGTGAAGGTGGCCAAGAAGGACACCCTCGAGGCGTGCCTGGCGGGCATCCTCTGCGACGTCGTGGAGCGGCACGGGGACCGGATCCTCGCCTCGCG